>JGI12534J12829_1000073_pt1 | contig 30068 bp, 27 predicted proteins | sample TtanPargueraPR_6_FD_12829 | JGI IMG/M metagenome (IMG submission 12829)
TTAATGGTTGAGCAGAAACAAAAACGGGGCCGCGTGGGCCCCGTTTTTGTTGGTCGGGCGTTTTAGCCCAACAGCAGACTGTCGTCGTCCACCTCCAGGCCGCGCTGTTTCTCGAACAGGCCCAGCAGGTCCTTCACTTCCAGTCCATCCCGGTCTTTGCCGGCAATATCGAATACCACCTGGCCCTGGTGCAGCATCACGGTGCGGCTGCCGACTTCCAGTGCCTGTTTCATGCTGTGGGTGACCATCAGGGCGGTGAGCTTCTGTTCCTCGATGATCTGCTGGGTCAGTTCCAGCACGAAGTTGGCGGTTTTCGGGTCCAGCGCAGCGGTGTGCTCATCCAGCAGCAGAATGCTGGAGGGCGTGAGGCTGGCCATCAGCAGGCTGACGGCCTGGCGTTGGCCACCGGAGAGCAGGCCCATTTTGTCGCCCAGGCGGTTTTCCAGGCCCAGTTTCAAGGTGGCAAGGCTTTCCCGGAACTGGCCCAGGTACTGCTTTTTCACCGCGCTGGTCAGGCCCCGGCTTTGGCCACGTTTGATGGCCAGCGCCAGGTTTTCTTCAATGGACAGGTTTTCACAGGTGCCGGCCAGGGGGTCCTGGAACACCCGGGCAACCCGCGCCGCCCGTTTATGGGTGGGCAGCCGGGTAACGTCCAGGTTGTCGACGATAATCTGGCCGCTGTCCACCATGACTTCGCCGGCGAGGGCGTTCAGGAAGGTGGATTTTCCGGCGCCGTTGCTGCCGATGACCGTCACGAATTCGCCCTGGTTTACCGTCAGGCTCATGCCCCGAAGGGCCGGATTTTCCAGCGGGGTGCCTTTGCCAAAGGTAAGCCGCAGATCGGTTGCGCTGATCATAGTGCCTCCTCAGGCCTTTTTGCTGGTGAAACGACTGGCGATCTTGGTGCGAACGCCAGGCAGTACGATGGCCAGGGTAACCAGAACCGCGGTAATCAGATTCAGATCCTGTGCCTGCAGGCCGAGGACATCGGCATTCAGGGCAAAGGCAATGGCCAGTCGGTAGATGATGGCGCCCACCACACACGCCAGCAGGGCGCGTACCACGGTGGAGGGGGTGATGACGGCTTCACCGCCAATCAGTGAGGCGAGGCCGATCACGATTACGCCTACACCCATGGTGACGTCTGCTGCGCCCTGGCTCTGGGCAAACAGAGCACCGGCCAGACCCACCAGACCGTTGGACAGAGCAACCCCCAGTATGATCATGCCGCCGGTCGCAATGCCCTGGGCGCGAGCCATGCGGGCGTTGGCGCCAGTGGCGCGCATGGCCAGGCCAGTCTCGGATTTCATGAAACGCCACAACAGAATCAGGGACACAATAGCGACCAGGGTAAACAGCAACACCGGCACCTGATGGAAAGCCAGGCCCAGGTCGTACCAGGGAGTCAGTACGGTTTCTTCTGTGAGTAAGGCCACGTTCGGCCGGCCCATGATGCGCAGGTTCACGGAGTAGAGCGCAATCATGGTAAGGATGGAGGCCAGCAGGTTCAGAATGTTGAGTTTGACATTCAGGATGGCGGTTACGGCACCGGCGGCCATGCCGGCCAGTACCGCACAGCCAGTTGCCAGCCAGGGATTCCAGCCTTCAATAATCAACATGGCGGCAACGGCGGCGCCCAGGGGGAAGCTGCCATCCACCGTCAGGTCGGGGAAGTCGAGAACACGGAAAGAGAGATAGATACCAAAGGCAACCAGGCCGTAGATCAGGCCGGTTTCGAGAGCACCGTAGAATGCGATTTCACTGAGCATGGGTAGTTTTTCACCGTGAAAGAAAACGGGCGGGCCCTTTTGGGGTCCGCCCGTGTTGGTCAGGCGTTATTTGTCGTTTTTGACGACTTTGACGGCTTCCTGGATGAGGTCTTCGGGCAGAGTGACGCCCATGCGCTCGGCGGCCTCGGGGTTCACGTACAGATCCAGTTCTTCCATGGTTTCAACCGGCATGTCGGCTGTGCCGGCACCTTCCAGTACGCGTGCGACCATGGCGCCAGTCTGGCGGCCGTGGTTGTAATAGTTGAAGCCCAAAGCGGCTACCGCGCCACGCTCAACGGTGGCAGTGTCGGCAGCAAAAACCGGGATCTTGGCCCGTTCGCCAACGGAAATAACCGCTTCGGCGGCACTGATCACGGTGTTATCGGTGGTCAGGTAGATGGCGTCGGCCTTGCCTACCAGGGAGCGGGCTGCGCCCAGCACTTCGGAAGTCTTGGTGGCCGCACCTTTAACCAGCTCCAGACCGCGGGCATGCAGGCGTTCTTCCAGCAGTTCAATCAGCGCGGCGGCGTTGGCTTCGCCAGGGTTGTAAACGGTACCGATGCGCTTGGCGTCGGGCATTGCACGCTGCAGCATGTCCAGGTGCTTCTCGATGGGCAGCATATCGCTTACCCCGGTGATGTTGACACCAGGGGCTTCCCAGCTTTGTACCAGTTTGGCGGCAACCGGATCAGTCACGGCAGAGAAGACCACAGGCACGTTACGGGCTGCAGCGGCAACGGTTTGTGCAGACGGTGTGGCAATGGCCACGATTACATCCGGGTTTTCACCCACAAACTTGCGGGCAATCTGAGAGGCAATGGCTGAGTTGCCCTGGGCACTTTCGTGCATCAGGCGCAGGTTTTCGCCTTCGCGATAGCCTCGCTCGGCCAGTTCGTCCTTAACGCCCTCATGTACGGCATCCAGTGCCGGGTGTTCAACAATCTGTGTGATGGCAACAACACGGGGGTCGTCCGCTTGAACCAGGCTTGCTGCGGCAAGCAGCGAGGCGCCGATCAGCGTGCGCAGGGATTTCTTGGCCATATGCCCATCTCCGAGTCAGTTACTGTATTTTCCCGTGAAACCGGGGGCAAAAATTCAAGGTGCGCAAGTTTAACACAGCCATGCGACAATCGGTGTAGGGGAAGGCGCAGTTTGTTGCGACGATCGTTTGAGTGGTTGCAGATGCAAATTATTTTGCACGGATCACGTTTTGACGGGCTCTGGTGTGTTGAAATAGGCTACTAAAGTCTAATAATACGAGAACGCGACAAAGCGAATCCGAAACTATAACGACAAATCAGGAAGGTCCATGGACACAACGAAAAAGCTCCCCCTGGATATGGTCTACCACTGGGAGGCCACCAGCCCTAATTCCCTTTATATGACGCAGCCCATTGGCGACGGTAAGGTGGTTGAGTACACCTGGGGCCGCGCTGTTGATGAGGCACGCCGGATGGCGGCTTACCTGAAATCACTGAACCTGCCGGAGAAAAGCCGGATTGGTCTGATTTCCAAGAACTGTGCCCAGTGGGTGATGACAGACTGGGCCATCTGGATGGCCGGGCACATTTCCGTGCCGCTGTATCCCACCCTGAACGCCGATACCGTGAACTACATCCTCAACCACGCTGAGTGCGATGTGTTGTTCGTGGGTAAACTGGATGACTGGGACAGCATGAAATCCGGTGTGCCGGAATCGGTTCGCTGCATTTCCTATCCGCTGAGCCCGCCCAACGATTTCGAGACCTGGGACGACATTGTTGCCAAGTACCCGCCGCTGGAAGGCAAAACCAGGCGTGATCCGGAAGAGCTGGCCACCATCGTGTATACCTCTGGCAGTACCGGTCGACCGAAAGGCGTTATGCTCAGCTTCAATAACATGGCGTTCGCCGCTGCTGGCGGTATCGAGACTCTGGGTGTCGGGCCGGGTGAGCGCATGTTGTCCTACCTGCCGCTGGCTCATGTGTTTGAGCGCACCTTTGTGGAGCTGGGCTCTTTGTATTCAGGCTTCCAGCTTTATTTTGCCGAGTCTCTGGATACCTTCGTTCAGGATCTTCAGCGGGCACGACCAACGCTTTTCCTCTCGGTTCCGCGCCTGTGGGTGAAGTTCCAGCATGGCGTCTTGCAGAAAGTGCCCAAGCAGAAGCTGGATCGCCTGCTGAAGATTCCGGTAGTGAACAAGCTGATCAAGAAGAAGGTACTGAAAGGCCTGGGCCTGGACAAGGTGAAACTGGCCGGTTCCGGTTCCGCGCCATTGTCCAACGATGTTTTAGACTGGTACCGAAATCTCGGTCTGGAACTGCTGGAAGGCTATGGCATGTCCGAAAACTTTGCCTACTCTCACATGAACAAGCCGGGCCGTACCCGTACCGGTTATGTCGGTGAAGCCCTGCCGGGTGTTGAGGTGAAGATCAGCGAACAGGGAGAGGTATTGGTCAAGAGCCCCGCTACCATGATGGGGTATTACAAGGACGAGGAGAAAACCGCTGAAGCTTTCACCGAGGACGGCTTCCTGCGTACCGGTGACAAGGGCGAGATTGACGAGATGGGCCGCCTCAAGCTGACCGGCCGCATCAAGGAGATCTTCAAGACCAGCAAGGGCAAGTACATTGCGCCGGCGCCGATCGAGAACCGCCTGATGTCTCACGATGCCATCGAAATGGTGTGTGTGTCGGGTGCCAACCAGACCCAGCCCCACGCGTTGGTGGTTCTGGGTGAGGAGATTCGCCCGAAAGCTGCTGACGAGAGCTTCCGCAAGGAGTTGGAAGAAAGCTTCAGGCAGCTGATTCAGGACGTAAACAAAACTGTAGATCCCCACGAACAGCTGGCTTTCATTACGGTGGTCAGCGATGAGTGGTCCATCGAGAACAGCTTCCTGACGCCGACGCTCAAGCTTAAGCGTAACGTGGTGGAAGACGCCTATCAGGCGAAAGTGGACAGCTGGTACGCCAAGAAGCAGCCGGTTATCTGGCAGTAAAGGCGACGGCTTACAAGGTAAGTGCAAGAAGGCCCGGCAAACTGCCGGGCCTTCTTGTTTCTGGCGTTCCGATATTTCTGGCCGTCAGGCCATGGTTCTGGAATTGGAGATGGACCGGTTCATCAGAATGATGGGGATGATACCGGCGACCACAATGATCAGGGCGGGAAGGGCGCTGTGATAGAGCTGTTCGTCTGAGGCAAACTGGTACACGTAGGTGGCCAGGGTCTCGTAATTAAAGGGCCGAAGAATCAGGGTGGCCGGCAGTTCCTTCATGCAGTCGACAAACACTACCAGGGCGGCGGTGACCAGGGTTCCACGCAGCATCGGGAGGTGTACGTTGATCAGGGTTTTGCCCGGAGTGTGGCCCAGGGAGCGGGAGGCCATGTCCATGCTGGGGGTGATTTTCTGGAGGGCGCTCTCCACACTGCCGGCAGACACCGCCAGAAAACGCACGGTGTAGGCAAAAATCAGGGCAAAGGCCGTTCCACTCAGCAGCAGGCCGGTGCTCACGCCAAGATAATCCCGCATCAGGGAATCCAGCCAGTTGTCGAAGCCGGCCAGCGGTACGATGACGCCCACGGCCAGCACTGCGCCGGGCATGGCGTAACCGAGACTGGATAGGCGCATCAGGATCTGCATGCCACGGGTGTTGTGCAGACGGCGGCTATAGGCCAGCGTAACGCCGATGATCAGGGTGGTGAGCGCTGCCGCGCTGGACAGGAACAGGCTGTTAAACGTGTTCTGAATAAAATCCGGGTTCCAGCTGACATCAAAGTATTCCCAGGCGTAATAGCCCAGGGTGGCACCGGGGATTATGAAGCCAAATATCAGTGGCACGGCGCAGACGACGACACAGATCATCTGGCGCGGGAAAGACATGGTGAAGCGGTGAATCGGGTCACGGTTGTCGCGGGCCGCGTATTGTTGCTGGCGGCGCCGTGAATAACGTTCCAGGGTTACCAGGATCACCACGAAAATGAGCATCGTGGTCGCGATCTGGGCGGCGCCGCCCAGGTTACCCAGGTTCATCCAGGTATCGAACAGGCCGCGGGTGAGGGTTTGCACGGCAAAGAAATCGACGGTGCCGAAATCGTTCAGGGTTTCCATCAGCACCAGGGACAGGCCCACGGCAATGGCTGGCCGGGCAATGGGCAGAACTACCCGAAAGAAAGTGCTCAGTGCCGAATGACCCAGGCTGCGGCTGACGGCAAACAGTGAGGGTGATTGTTCAAGAAAGGCAGCTCGCCCCAGCAGGTACACATAGGGGTAGAGTACCAGTCCGATCATCAGGATGGCGCCTTCCAGGCTGCGGATTTCCGGAAACCAGTAATCGCTGGCGTTCTGCCAGCCAAACCACTCACGCAGGCCTCGCTGCACGGGGCCGGCGTAATCCAGCAGGCTGGTGTAGACATAGGCAATCACGTAGGCCGGTACGGCAAAAGGTAGCAGCAGAGCCCATTCAAAGAATTTCCGGCCCGGGAACTCGCACATGGTCACGGCCCAGGCGGTGGCCAGTCCGATCAACAGGGTTAGCGCGCCCACACCGATCATCAACTTGATGGTGGTGGTCAGGTAGCGGGGCAGGGTGGTTTCAATCAGATGAGGCCAGATGTTCTCGTCCGGGAACAGGGCCAGGAAGATCACCGACAGCACTGGAAGCGCGACAATAGCGGTGGTAAGGACGGCGCTGATCAGCCACCGTTTTGAGGTACGTTTTGCCAGTAGCGGTTGCGAGAGCCCCGGGTTTGCACTGGAAACGACCTCGGTCATGGTGATCCTGTTAGCGTAGTGGTGATGAGAAGTGTTGCGATTTTAGATAGTGCGTTGCTTCCCTGCAATGACTGCGGTCATGTTTGTGGCCAACAAAAAAGGGTGCCCTGGACAGGACACCCTTCGGTTTACCGGTTGGTGTGAGGCTGATCAGCCGTCATAGTCAACGCGGTCAACCAGCTTCACAGCCGCTTCGCGGTTGTTGGCCATTTCCTGTAGTGACAGATCGTCCGGGTTGATCTCACCCCACTCGGCTACCAGGCCAGAAGGTTTCACTTCCGGGTTCGCCGGGTACTCGGTGTTGGCTTCCGCGTAGATGCGCTGCGCTTCCGGTGAGGACAGGAATTCCATCAGCTTGATGGCATTGTCCTTGTTCGGCGCGCTCTTGGTGAGGGAAATGCCACTGATGTTTACGTGAGTGCCACGACCTTCGGCATTCGGGAATACCAGGTTAACCTGTTCGGCGATCGGGCGCTGGTTTTCGTCCATCAGCATGTTGCCGTAGTAGTAGCTGTTGCCAATGGAAATGTCGCAGACGCCTTCAGCGATGGCTTTGATCTGGTCGCGATCGCCACCCTGGGGTTTGCGTGCCAGGTTTTCCTTGACGCCTTGCAGCCACTCTTCGGTCTTTTCTTCACCGTGGTGGGCGATCATGGAGGAGATCAGGGCGATGTTGTACGGGTGCTTGCCGCTGCGGGTACAGATGCGGCCTTCCCACTTGTCATCAGCCAGTTGCTCGTATGTGGTGATCTCACCCTCTTCAACGCGATCCTTTGATGCGAAGATCAGGCGGCCACGAGTGGTCAAGGCGTACCACTTACCTTCCGGGTGGCGCAGGTTCTCCGGAATGTTCTCCTGCAGCGTGTTGGTCTCAACGCCGGCAACGAGGTCTTTCTCAACCAGTTCGTTGATGCGTGAAATGTCGACCGTCATCACCACGTCAGCCGGGCTGTTGCGGCCTTCACGCTCGAGGCGCTCGGCCAGACCCTGCTTGGCAAAGACAACGTTCGCTTCAATGCCGGTTTCTTCGGTGAAGGCGTTGAGCAGCGGTTCCAGCAGGTAAGCCTGACGGTAGGAGTAGATATTGACCTCGCCGTCGGCAGAGGCAGACAGCGGCATGGCGGCCAGAGCGATGGCGGCAGTTGCGGCAAGTTTCATTCGCATAGTGGTGATCCTTTCTGTCGCGTTGCTAAAAGGTGAACATTCGCCTGTAATCGAATGTGACAGGCAGTTAAAAACGACAACTATTCTCATTGCTAACCGCGAATGAGTCAATAACCCTTCGGGGATATTTTTCAGAAAATAGTGTTATGCTTCAGAACACTATAAGAAGGCAGCAAATGGCAGGGTTTCCGAGCATGGTCGGTAGTGATCGCAGAGAGCATAGCCGCACGGCAATGAGTGCAAAAGTGAAGTTGGTCCATGAACAGTTGGGAGAATTCGTTTTCTCTACCCGTGACATCTCAGACGGCGGCGTTTTCATCGTTGTGGGTGAACAGGTCTTCGAGCCCTCCTTGGGCGATTGCGTAAGCGTTCAGGTGCAGGGGCTTCCTGTGCCGGCCCCCATTCTGGACATGGTGGTGGTGCGTCGCACGGTTGACGGGTTCGGGTTGCAGTTTGCCGATACTGCCGAATAGTTGACGGAAGGGAATTTCATGATGGAGATAATGGGCGCAGTTAAAAGAAAAGGTTTTGCCTGATGAGTTCACCTGCGTACTTCAGATTGATGGTCTCGGTGTTTGTTGTGCCGATGGCAATGCTATCAGGATGCGCCAGCTACTATACCCACTATGCCATGTTCCCCGCGGAGAATTCCGCGGGTGAAGCCCGGCAGGTGCGGGTGAACTGGCAAAGCGCGGAGTATCCAGAGTGGTGGCCGGGCCGTAATCAGGCCACCACCATGAAACTGGAAACCCAGTGTAGTGATCGGGTCTGGCGTATTGCCGACAGCAGTCATGACAGTGCTGGTGATTGTGGTGATGGCATTCGTGCTTGTGGAGACCCCTCGCTGGATGTCTTGGCGGCAACAGGTTCGCCGGCCACAGGGCAGTCTTCCTGTCTTACGGTAAAAACGCCTCAGGGAGGAGGCCGGGTGGCCGATGTCGGCAGCCGCTTTGAGCTTCTGGTTTCCTGCCAGCCTGCGAGGGCAACCCTGATGAAGGATGGTGAAGAGGTGAATGTTGATTACATTCGTCCGTCTGCAGTCGCCTATACGGTTTATGCCAGGAAGGTGCCCCGGGGCTCTTTGAATGCGCGTCTGCCGGATTTTGACGAGACTCAGTGCCTGGAAGATTGAAGTCTGTCTGCTTTTTCCTGTGAGCTTGGTCACAGTGATACATTTCGTTGCCGAGTGAAAATCTGAGTTACGACTTGTTGCGCTTTGGTGACGGTTCGCTACCAAATAGTAATGGTGTCTTGCCGTTAACGTGGCAAACTGGGAACTGTCAAAGAATCCCTGTTCCTGAGGTGTCTAGTGGGCGTTCGTCAGAAAAAAATTGCGGCACATGATCTTGAGATCGGCATGTTCGTGTCTGATCTTGATCGCCCCTGGCATCAAACACCGTTTCCCATCCAGGGCTTTTACCTCCGTTCCGAAAACGATCTGAAAGCCGTTGTCTCCCACTGTAAGTGGGTGATGGTCGATGTGGCGGAAACCCGCGAGGAAATCACCCTCGGGCCAGACAAGGTTCGCCCTTTTGCCCGACGTTCCAACGCCCGTTCCGGTGGTCGTGAGCAATTGCAGCTGGCGCCACTGAGTATTCGCGAACCGGTTGCCTACAAGAACGAAGTGCCTCTCAGAAAAGAGCTCAAAGTATCCCGCAAACTTCTCAGTGATGCGGAACTGGCGCTAAGCCGGATGTTCGAGACCATCCAGGATGACCAGATGCCGGATTTGCGCCCGGCTGCGGAGGTCACCCGCCGCATGGTAGAGAGCGTCGTTCGCCAGCCGAACGCGCTTTTGTGGCTGAGCCGCACCCGCCAGTATGATGATTTTGTGTATCGGCATGCCCTGAATACCGCAGTATGGGCCCTGGTGTGTGGCCGGCAGCTAGGATTGAACGAAGGGCTCCTGAACCATCTCGGGGTAGGGTGTCTTTTGTCGCAGGTGGGTAAGACCGCATTGCCTAAAGAGATGCTGGCCCGAGAGCACCGTCTATCCACTGAAGAATACGCGACTTATCGCACCTATGTGGAACGTGGTTGTCAGATGCTGGAAGGCGCGGGTCTCTCCAGAGCCGTTATGAGCGTGGTTCAGGGGCACCGCGAGCGGCACAATGGTTCCGGCTTTCCACAGGGAATTCGTGGCGACCGTATCCCGCTGCTGGCAAAAGTTGCAGGTATTGCAGAATTCTTTGAGTCTTTGATTGCGCCCAGGGATAATCAGGATCCCATGACACCGGCAAAAGCGGTATCGCTGTTGTACGATATGCGCAATATCGAATTTCAGGAAGATCTTGTTGAGGCTTTTATCCAGGGTGTGGGCGTGTATCCGACCGGTACTCTGGTGGAGCTTTCTGATGGCCAGCGTGGCATTGTGGTATCCCACTCACCGGGAAGGAGGCTGTGGCCCAGCGTGATGGTCATGCAGGACGCCGAGCATCGGCCGCTGAAATCCGCAAAGATTGTTGATCTGGCCCGGCACAATGAGTCCCGAGGCGCCTCGGAGTTACTGACCGTGCGCGATTGTTTGCCTCACGGCACCGAGGGCCTGGACCCGGCTGGCTACGATGTAACAGGTGCCGAGTCCCGTTGGTCCCTGGGTAAACTGATTAATCGATAAGTATGCGTATCTGCTTGCGCACCCAGCGATAGGTGCCCTCCGGCCGGAAGTTCACCAGAATTTCTGATTCACCGCCTGTGGGGCCGTCGACCACGTACTCCACTTCTGCCTCTTGCCAGCTTTCGGCGTTAACATAAACGTCGGTTGGGCGTGTGCTTTGGGCCTGCAGCTGGGCCAGTTGAGCGTCCCCCCTGATCTTTTTGACTTTCACGGACTTGATGCTGGTGTCGCCGGCGGCGTGTGTGGCGTCTTCCGGTGACAGGTAGTACTGCCTTGATAACTTCCGGGTTATAGCGGCGAGCTCTCTGCGAAGGTAATTGCGGGCCTGTTCGTTGTCGAATTCATCCATGTTGCGCACAGACTGGAGAATTCGTTCCCGGAGCGCCTCCAGATCTTCCTTGTAGTCGATATCAGGATCCAGCTCACCATCTACAGGGCGGTCATCGGCGTTGTCGATTTCCTCCTGGGTTGGCGGCTCACCGCACAGTGGGTCGTCTTTCGGGTGGAAGCAGATCTCCGCCAGGATCTGGTTGGCCGGCGAATTCTCGGCGGTAAACTCGCCGATGCTGACATTGAAATCTATGGTGTTCGGCAGGTTAGGATCATCAAGCGCCTGGTTGAGCTGGTTGATGACTCGCTCGCGGATGTCGATGCCCTCGTCGTCGTCTACGTTCTCGGTCCAGTTCAGGGCCAGAAGGAAGCGGGACAGGTTCATCAGTGTGTTGTTCTCAAACAATAGCTGTTCACGGACCTGGTGGCTGTTCAGTCCTTCATCGTCAACGGCCGGGGTTTGCAGGGCCGCGCGGGTGTCTGCCTGAAATTCCAGGAAGGTCACGTATTCCCTTGCCGGAATCCCTTCTGCGATAGGGAGATTGCCTACTTTGACCGAGAGTGTCTCGCCGGGGTAATAGCGGAACTCGCCACGTGTGTTGGTCTTTCCGGACTGACTGGCAGTCTGGTAGGTCAGCCCACCAACGCCCTGGAAATGAATTCGCCCGGTGCGGGTATCGTCGGATCCGGAGCTGCTGCCACTATCGAAGCAGCCGGTCAGGGCGATGGCTGCAGAGAGTGGCAGAATAAAGCGGGTGAGGTGAACGAGTTTCATGGCGTTTCGTACAATCCCTTCGCGTTGACCTGGAGCATCCGGTGGCCGGTGTCCGATTTGTAAGTTGTTGTAACCGCATTATAGGGATGGCACTTCGGCTATATCGGGAATCCTGTCGCAGTTTGAGGGTTTGGGGCACCTGGCTTTAATTGGCTTCGTCCCTTGAATTTTCCGGCGTTGCCTCAATCAAATAGCTCTCTATCTTTTTAGCTCCTCTGGAGCCCGGTTTCTGAACAACGGTGGGGTGTATGACCTACGCACTGGACATTGAAGGGCTGACCAAGAACTACAGCGATGGTTTTCAGGCCCTCAAAGGCATTGATCTGCACGTTCGGGAAGGCGATTTTTTCGCCTTGCTGGGCCCAAACGGGGCCGGCAAGTCGACCACTCTTGGGATTGTTTCCTCTCTGGTAAACAAGTCGGGCGGCAAGGTCAGAGTGTTCGGCCATGATATCGATACAGACCTCTCAAGCGCCAAGCTCTCCCTGGGTGTGGTTCCACAGGAATTCAATTTTAACCAGTTCGAGAAGGTGGAAGATATCGTCACCACGCAGGCTGGTTATTACGGCATACCCCTGAAAACCGCACGGGTGTCTGCGGAAAAGTATCTGAAGAAGCTCGGGCTCTGGGACAAGCGCAACACACCGGCCAGGATGTTGTCCGGTGGTATGAAACGCCGCCTGATGATCGCCCGGGCACTGGTACATGAGCCCAGATTGCTGATTCTTGATGAGCCGACGGCCGGTGTGGATATCGAATTGCGTCGCTCCATGTGGCAATTCCTGGAGGAGATGAATCGTCAGGGGACTACCATCATTCTGACCACCCACTATCTGGAGGAGGCGGAAGCCCTGTGCCGCAACATTGCCATTATTGATCATGGGGAAATCATCCGGCACACCAGCAAGCGGGAACTGCTGCAACAGCTCAGTGTAGAAACCTTTGTACTGGATACCGAGCAGCCGTTAGAAAAAGCCCCTGAACTGACTGCATTCAAAGCCAGCCTGGATGACGATGGTGCGCTTGAAGTGGAAGTTGCCAAGGGACAGGGTTTGAACGCTCTGTTTATCGAACTGGAGAACCTGGGTATTCGTGTGCTGAGCATGCGAACCAAGGCCAACCGGCTGGAAGAGCTGTTCGTTCGCATGGTTGAGGAGAATGCCCGGGAGGCAGAGAAAGCCAGCGAGGTGACAGCATGACACCACAAGCACTGTGGACAGCCTTTACAACCATCGTTACCCGCGAGGTTCGGCGCTTTACCCGGATCTGGCCGCAGACGCTGTTGCCGCCGGCCGTCACGATGACGCTGTATTTTATTATTTTTGGCAACCTGATTGGTTCCCGCATCGGTGAAATGGGCGGCTACGACTATATGCAGTTCATTGTGCCGGGCCTGATCATGATGGCGGTGATCACCAATTCCTACTCCAATGTGGTGTCGTCGTTTTTCTCTATGAAGTTCCAGCGCAGTATTGAGGAATTGCTGGTGTCGCCGGTGCCGAACTGGACCATCCTGGCGGGCTATGTGGCTGGTGGTATGGCCCGGGGTCTGAGTATCGGCCTGATCGTCACCTTGCTGTCGCTGGCATTCACTCAGTTAAGTATCCATAACCTGCTGATGGTGGTTATCACGGTGATTCTCACATCGGCATTGTTCTCTCTGGGTGGCTTCATCAACGCCATGCTGGCGACCAAGTTTGATGACATTTCCATTGTCCCGACCTTTGTGCTTACTCCGCTAACGTACCTTGGGGGTGTGTTCTACAGCATCGACATGCTGCCGTCGTTCTGGCAGGGCGTGTCCATGGCGAATCCGATCCTGTATATGGTTAACGGTTTTCGCTTCGGCATACTGGGTGTTTCGGACGTTAATCCGTTCGTGTCTCTTGGTATGATTCTGGTTTTCATCGTCTTGCTGGCGGCGGTAGCCTTGCGCATGCTTGCCCGTGGCAAGGGCATTCGACACTGATTAAATTCCGGAACTGATATGGCTCTTGATAACGCGCCACTGGGCAAGTCCAGTGAATACCCTGATCAGTATGATCCGTCTCTGCTGTTCCCGGTGGCCCGGGAAGAAAACCGCCGGCGAATCGGCCTGGACGATGGCCGCTGGCCCTGGTTTGGCGAGGACATGTGGCAGGCGTGGGAAATCTCCTGGCTGAAGCCTGGCGGTGTACCGGCCGTGGCCTGGGGAGAAATCCGGTTTCCTGCGGCATCGCCTGCCATTATTGAGAGCAAATCCCTGAAGTTGTATCTGAACTCTCTGAATCAGGCGGTGTTCTCGTCTCCGGATCAAGTGGCCGAGACCATTACCCAGGATCTTTCGAGTGCCTGTGGTGCGGCGGTGGATGTGACGCTTCTGAGTGTGGATGACTCAGCGCCTGCAATCGGCCGGCCCGAAGGATACGAGTTGATCGATGATGAAACGCTAGAGCAGGTGGCCTACGACTATGCGCCTGAGTCGCTGACAACCAGCGAGCCGGTGGTCAGTGAAGGCTTGTGTTCACATCTTCTGAAAAGCAACTGTCCAGTGACCGGCCAACCCGACTGGGCCACGGTACTGATTCGCTATTCCGGGAGGAAGATTGATCGGGCAGGGTTGCTGCGCTATATCGTGAGCTTCCGTCAGAAACAGGATTTTCACGAACATTGTGTTGAAACCATCTTTACTGACTTGATGGCGAGGTGTCAGCCGGAATCCTTGATGGTGTGCGCCCGTTACACCCGGCGTGGTGGCCTGGATATCAACCCCTGGCGCAGCACATGTGCTGAAGACGGTCCGGGGCCGCGGCTGGTTAGGCAGTAGCAGGCTAGGCTATTCGGTATCGTCTTCCTGACGCAGTCGGTCGGCTGCGTCTTCGAGGGCGCTGAGTATGGCTTTGCGCTCCCGTTCGGTGACCTTATCGGAATCCAGGTACATGGCAAAGCCGCTGTGTTCGTGTTCCAGGAAGCTACGGTGAGGCCCCATGTCGCGCCGGAAATCCACCACCTCGTAGATGGGCACCGGCTTGCCAAAGCCTTTTACGGTAATCTCGCCCTTGTCCCGGCACATAATGCGGTCTTTGATCAGCGAGAAGGTCTCATACGACACCAGAATCTCGCCTGGTTCCGCCAGGGACTCCAGTCGGCTGGCGAGGTTCACTTCCTTGCCGATAATGGTGTAATCCATCCGGTTTTCGGCGCCGAAGTTACCAACCGTGGTGTAGCCGGTACTGATGCCCATGCGGATTTCCAGGGGCGTCTTGATGCCCTGGCTGCGCCATTTCTGGCGCATGATCTTCATGTGTTTGCGCATCTCGATGGCCATGGACACACACGAGAACGCATCTTCTTTCTGGCCGCGACTGGTCGGATCGCCAAAGAACACCATGATGGAATCGCCGACAAACTTGTCGATGGTGCCGCCGTATTTCAGGGCGACCTCTGACATTTCGTTGAAGTAGTGATTCAGAAGCTCGGTAAGGGCTTCCGGCTCCATCTCCTCCGACAGTTCAGTAAAGCCTTTTATGTCTGAGAAAAACACTGCCAGTTTCTTGCGCTGGGTTTCAAGCCGAACATCCCGTTCCCCGGTAAAGATGGACTGCCAGACCTGAGGCGATAGGTATTTCGAGAGCTTGTGGGACAGGGCGATGGACTGTTCCCGCTGGTTCTGAATCTGGGTCTTTGCCAGCAGCAGGGCCCGGGCCTGCTGGTGTGAGTAATAGGCGGTAACGCAGATGTAGGTGCCTGTGGCCAAAATGGCGACGATGCTGGTGAGCAGGGGGCTTCCAGATCGGCGGCGGTGCCGGTTGCCGCCACTGTGGCGGCCATGGCGGCAGACATGAGCGCTGTGCCGAACAACCATTGCCTGACGCCGCCCACGATCAGACAGCTGAACATCAGCATCAGGACAACCGATACCGACGGAATGGCGATCAATCCGATCAAGCCAATAAAGCTGCCTCCGATTATGCAGTCGAGGAACAGCATTTTTTGCCGAATCCGGGCTGAACGTCGCAGGAAGGTTCGCCGTGTAAGCACGTGCGCGAGATGAGGCCAGATCAGAGCGCCAGCCACCATCCAGAGAAGCAATTGGGGAAACACATCCTGAAGGACACCCGTGACAATAATGGCGGCAGTGGCGGTGTAGGCCAGTATCCGACCGTTGTAATCGGGCATCGGTGGAATCGCCACCGTGTGGTCGTAGATGTCGCCTTGCCCCAGCTTGCCGGTATTGCCGGTTACGCTGCGTAATTCAGCGGGTGCGCTCATCATTTTCAGAACCGGATCCTTCCGATAAGTATGTCGCGAAACATTCCCCAGTCTCCCATCTGTGATCATCCAGGTGGTCCGGGTAGAATTCTGCAAAGTTGCGAAATGCCCGCTGGTCGCTCATTGTATGTTGCCGGTTCTTTATAATTGTTGGTTTGAACTACGACTAAAGATTAACAGCATTACGTAGAACTCACAATTCATCGGGGCCGCTTCCGGCCCAACCGAAAATCATGCAACCAATCAACAGCGAGACTGTATGAGTTCGATAACCCGTTTTATTCTGGATCGTGCTTCGGAGCCCCGTTTGCAGGCACCTGCACCACCGGTGTCTGTGGTTGATCAGGCCTTCCGGTGCGCGGCCCGGGCCCCGGATCATGCGTTGTTGAGGCCCTGGCGTTATCTCGTGGTAGAGGGGGAAGGCCTGGCAGCTCTGGGCGACCTGTTTGCTGAATGCTGCCCGCCGGACGCTTCTGATAAGGAGCGTGAGAAGGCCCGGAATGCTCCGGCTCGTGCACCCATGATTATTGTCGGTATTGCGTCGCCCCGTCATCATCCGAAGGTGCCGGAGGTGGAGCAGGTAATGTCGGCAGCGGCCGGTATGAGTTTTATCTCCCTGGCGCTGAATGATGCCGGCTACGGCGCCATGTGGCGAACCGGGCCTGTGGCTTATCATCCGTCGCTGCATGACGGTCTTGGGCTGCTGCCGGGCGAGTCCATTGTCGGTTTCCTCTATACCGGTACCGTTGCCAGTGAGAAACCATCGGTGCCCCGGCCCGATACCAAAGAGTATGTCTCAAGGTGGGCCGCGCCAGGGCGCACTTCCCCCTGGCAAGTCTGAGCCTCGATCAGCGGCAAGTCCGCCTGGGGAAACCCGTTGCCGCCCTCGTTGCGTTTAACCGGAATTTGCCGCTCATTTATTAGACAGTCCTCTTCGAAGCCCGCATTACAGCGGGCTTTTTCAATTCTGGCACTCTGCTTGCTTTAATCACTTCAGAACGCAAAACCGGCAAGTTCACAGGTTCAGCCTGGTCGGTGCAAAGATCTGGAGGCAGTAATGGCTATTACATTCGACAAAGCGCTTGGTATTCATGAGCACGCGCTGCAGGCGCGGGTCAAGCGGGCCGAAGTGCTGGCGAACAACCTGGCAAATGCCGACACCCCGGGCTACAAAGCCCGCGACGTGGATTTCCAGGCGATGATGCAGAAGGCGCAGGATTCCATGACGGGCTTTGGTATGACCACGACCCACAGTGGCCATATGGACACCTCCAGCCCTGGCGCTGACGGCGAGCTGCTGTACCGTACCCCGCACCAGCCATCAATTGATGGCAATACCGTGGATGCGCAGGCCGAGCAGACCCGTTTCATGCGCAACGCCATGGATTACCAGGCCAGCTTCCAGTTCCTGAGTAGTCGGTTTTCCGGCCTGACCAAGGCGCTGAAGGGCGAATAAGCCGCAGTCCGTACGAGATTGAAGGAGATTGTCATGTCACTGGGTAACATTTTCGACATCGCCGGTTCCGGCATGACCGCACAGTCACTGCGGCTCAACACCACCGCGTCTAATATTGCCAACGCAGAAACAGCCAGTTCGAGCACGGATACAACGTACCGTGCCCGCAAACCGGTGTTTGCCGCTATTCAGCAGGCCATGCTGAACCCTGATCAGCAGGGATTTGGTATGGGTTCCGAAGAGGGGGCCGGGGCAGGTGTTCGCGTTGAGGGGATTGTCGAGAGCGATGCAGAACTGCAGATGCGCTATGAGCCGAATCACCCTGCCGCGAACGAGGAAGGGTACGTTTATTACCCCAACGTGAACGTGGTTGAGGAAATGGCGGACATGATGTCGTCGTCCCGCAGTTTTCAGATGAATGTGGATGTCATGAACACCGCCAAATCCATGATGCAGCGAATTCTGACACTGGGTCAGCAGTAACAAGTGAGGATTAAGCCATGAGTGCAGTGAATTCCGCAGCCGCCTCAGACGTGCTGAGCCAGTACCAACTGAACCAGGAGGGCAAGACCCCTGGTGGCAACGAGCTGGGTAAAGACGCGTTTATGGAGCTGATGCTGGCGCAGCTCAAGAATCAGAACCCACTGGAGCCGCAGGACAACGGCGATTTTATCGCCCAGTTGGCCCAGTTCAGTTCACTGGAAGAAATGCAGAATCTGTCGGGCAGTGTCGACGATGTGGTTGGTCAGTTCCGCTCCAGCCAGGCCTTGCAGGCCTCAGCGATGGTGGGCAAAACCGTGCTGGCACCCTCCAGTGTGGGCATTCTGGGTAGCGAAGGCGAGATAACTGGCACCATTCAGGTGCCGGCTTCCACGGGTGGGCTGCGACTGTCGGTCATGAATCAAAGCGGTGAGTTAGTTCGCCAGATTGATATGGGTAGCAGTCAGGCTGGTGTGGTGTCGTTCCAGTGGGATGGGCAGGACGGCAACGGCAATCCTTTGCCGCCCGGACCCTACTCGATTGTGGCGCAGGGCTCCTATCCCTCTGGATCGGAGCAACTGGCGACCATGGTGAGCGCCAATGTCGACAGTGTGTCGCTGGGGCAGGGTGGTTCCATTACTCTGAATCTGGCCGGAATGGGTTCCATTCCGCTGTCTGAAGTTAAACAAATCAACTGATCCGGTGTCAGACCAGGAGGTATAAGTCATGGCATTTAACACAGGTTTGAGTGGTCTGCGCGCCGCTTCGGTGGATCTGGATGTCACCGGTAACAACATCGCCAACGCCAGTACCGTCGGCTTCAAAAGTAGCAAGGTACAGTTCGGTGATTTGTACGCCAGTGGTTTCCTGAGTGCCGGTACCAATCCGATTGGCGACGGCGTGCGGGTGCAGGACGTAAAGCAGTCATTCGGTCAGGGCAATATCAGCTTCACCGATAACGGCCTGGATATGGCTATCAGTGGTGATGGCTTCTTTATTCTGAATAATGGCGGTGAAATCCGTTACTCCCGGGCTGGCCAGTTCGGGATTGATAAAGAAGGCTATGTTGTTAATAACCAGAATATGAGGGTGCAGGGTTATACCGCTGATGATGATGGCAACCTGTCTGGCATCCGTGGTGACCTTCAGATTGAAACCGACAACCTGGCGCCCCGTCGCACAACGAATCTCCAGACCGATCTGAATCTGGATTCCCGAGAGACTGTGCTTGAGCGTCGCATCCGGGATTTTGATCCGATCGCGCTTGCAGATCTTCAAGGTTCCGGCTTTACCTTCGGCTACTCCGACGGCACCAGTGATTACACGGTACCGCAGATTGATGCCGCGGCTTCTGCCAGTGATGCTGCCATTGCCATTAATGCTGCGCCGGGAGTAACGGCCACTGCCAGAACCGCAGCTTCCCTGACCGGTTTGACCGATAGCGATGTGAGCGGCGCCACCAATTTCCGGCTTGAAATCCGGATAGACGGATCTGCACCGATCCCGCTGAATCTGGAAAATGTATCGTCCCTGGAGGATGTGGCGGAAGCCATTAACGACACCAGCGACAATGCGATCTCGGCCTCGGTTGTCGATGATGACGAAGACCCCTCAACCCCCGATGTTTTGCGAATCATCCACAGTGGTGGGCAGCCGCTGGAGGTAGCCTACGGCGATGCTCCCACAGGTACTCCGCTCACCAACAACCAGCAATATGACGGTGAGGTGTTCGTTACCACCGATCGCAATGTTGAGCAGGTGACCACTGATTCAGGTAGCAACGCGTTTGAAGTCGCCTTCAATGCGACACCGTTTACCGTAACCAACGAATTCAATCCCATCGACCAGCGTACTTACAACCACGCAACGTCGACCACCATTTTTGACAGCCTGGGCAATTCCCACGAATTGACCCAGTTCTATGTAAAAGAGCCATCTCCGGGTAACGGGGTGGGTCAGAGCCAGTGGTCTATCTACCTCCAGATTGACGGTGAACTGGTGGGTGGTACCGACCAGACGCCATACACTGCCTTGTTTGACCAGGATGGCCAGCTGGAATCCATCAACGGTGATCCGAACGGTGAGTTGATTATCACCGACTGGGTGCCTAAGGATCCAAGCGGTGATCCGAACGGTGCTGACGGCCCACCGGCAAATCCCGGTGATGTGGTCAGCCCGATTCCTGAGCCGGCCACCAGTTCTGCGTTCGTTGTCAATCTGGCCAATACCACCCAGTATGGCGCGGCATTTGGTGTTAACGATCAGCAGCAGAACGGCTACACCACCGGCCGTCTTTCAGGCCTCGATGTGTCCGACCAGGGCGTGATCTTCGCCCGGTATACCAATGGTCAGTCCAAGTCTCTGGGTCAGGTGGCGCTGGCTGCGTTCAATAACACTGACGGTCTTTCTCCGGTGGGTGACACCACATGGGTGGAAACCTTTGAATCCGGCCAGCCGGTGATTGGTGCTCCCGATACCGGCACGCTTGGTTCCATCAAGGCCAGCTCCGTAGAGGACTCCAATGTGGATCTTTCGGCAGAGCTGGTGAACCTGATCATTGCCCAGCGCAACTACCAGGCCAACGCCAAAACCATTGAAACCTCCGATGCGGTCACCCAGACCATCATCAACCTCCGATAATTTCGCGCCCTAGCGAACATGGCATGACTCCTGCAGGAAGACTGGAAACAGTCAAAATTCCGGCAGGAGTTTGCCCATGGACAAAGCCCTCTATATTGGAATGTCTGGCGCCAAGCAGAACATGCTTGCCCAGCGTGCCCATGCCAACAACCTGGCTAACGTCAATACCACCGGGTTCAAGAAGGATTTTGCCCAGGCCCGCAGTATGCCCGTGTTCGGTGAGCACCATCCCACCCGCGCCTACGCCATGACCGAGCGGCCCGGCACTGATCTCTCGCCCGGCGCTTTAATGGAGACCGGCCGCAAGCTGGATGTGGCGGTAGACGGCGGTGGCTGGCTCGCCGTTCAAAACAATCTGGGCGAAGAGGTATTCACCCGTACCGGTAGCTTACAGGTCGACGTGAACGGGCTTGTGCGGCTGGCGAGTGGTGAGCTGGTTCTGGGTAACGGTGGGCCGGTGGCTCTTCCTCCTTTTGACAATCTTCAGGTTGGCTCGGACGGCACCATCTCCATTGTGCCGGTAGGTGGGCCGCCGGATCAGTTGGTGGAAGTTGACCGACTGAAGCTTGTCAACCCACCGGCAGATGCACTTGAGAAAGGTCTGGATGGGTTCATTCGACGCAAGCCGGATCAGGCTCTGGATGGTCCAGAGCCACCGGATGCAGCCATGCGTGTCGCCACTGGTTTTCTCGAAAGTTCAAACGTGAATGCGGTGGAGGAAATGATCTCCAACCTGCAGTTGTCTCGCCAATACGAGATGCAGGTAAAGGTGATGTCGACCGCCAATGAAAATTCCGAGGCTACGGCACGACTGTTGCAGAACCTCTGATAACGATGATCAAACGCCATCGGTTGGCGGAGAGCGGCAAAAGATCGCCGCATCGGCCACCGGCAGGCAAGGAGTAAATCAATGCATCCAGCACTTTGGGTCAGTAAAACCGGGTTGAGCGCGCAGGACACCAACATGTCCACCATTTCCAACAACCTGGCCAATGTGAATACCACCGGCTTCAAGCGGGATAGGGCGGTGTTCCAGGATCTGCTGTATCAGATAAACCGTCAGCCCGGCGGGCAGAGCACTGAGAACACGCAGTTGCCCTCTGGNCTGCAGCTGGGGACCGGGGTCCGGATTGTTGGCACTGCCAAGCAATTCAGCCAGGGCAACCTGCAGATAACTGAACAGCCTCTGGATATGGCGGTGAATGGTCGGGGATTCTTTCAGATTCAGATGCCGGACGGACAGATCGCCTATACCCGGGATGGCCAGTTTCAGCTGAACTCTGACGGCGATGTGGTCACACCGGATGGTTTTCCGCTTCAGCCGAATATCAATGTGCCGGAGAACGCCACCAATATCACCATTGGCAAAGATGGGACGGTTACCGCTATTACCGATGACCAGGCTGCGCCCGTCAACCTCGGCCAGATCACCCTGGTGGACTTCATCAACCCACAGGGCTTGCAGGCCATCGGTAATAATCTGTTCAAGCAGACCAATGCCAGTGGTGATCCGGCTGAAGGTGAAGCCGGACTTGCAGGTCTCGGGTCCATTGAACAGGGCACCATTGAATCCTCCAACGTAGAGGTGGTGGAAGAGCTGGTGAACATGATTACGACCCAGCGTGCCTATGAAATGAACTCCAAGGTGGTTTCGACCACAGACCAGATGCTTCAGTTCATCACCAACAATATCGGTTAAGCCATGAAACGCATTCAACGCAGTTTACACACTGAACGGCTGGCCACCCTGGCACTGGTGGGTGTGCTGATTGTGCTGCAGGGATGCACCGCCATGTCTCGCCCCCGGGCTATGCCGGACGATCCGGCCTATGCTCCGGTTCGTGCTCAATCGATGATGCAGCGCGACCCGGATTCCGGGGCAATTTACCAGGTGTCCAGGAATTACAATCTGTACGGCGATACCAAGGCACTCAACGTGGGTGACGTGCTGACGGTGTTGCTGCAGGAATCCACCAGTGCCAGCAAGAACGCTGAAACCTCCATTACCAAGGATCAGGAACTGAGCATTCCGGAACCGAGCATCTTTGGAAAGACAAATATCGGCCTGAACGCTTCTGCCAATTTTGAGCGGGACTTTGAAGGCTCCGCCGAAGCTGACCAGAGCAACAGCCTGGCTGGCAGTATTACCGTAACGGTCACCGAGGTTCTGCCTAATGGTGTGCTTCGTGTCCGCGGCGAGAAGTGGTTGTCTCTCACCAATGGGGATGAATACATCCGGTTGACCGGTCTGGTTCGGCCACAGGATATCCAGCCGGATAATACCGTTGCCTCCAATCGTGTTGCAGATGCCCGGTTTGCCTACGGCGGTACCGGTGATTTTGACCAGGCCAACCAGATGGGCTGGCTGGCTCGCTTCTTTAACAGTGAGTGGTGGCCGCTATGATCCGTAAACTGATGGCTGTTTTGGCCCTGACGGCCCTGTGTGTCGCGCCGGTGATGGCTGACCGCCTGAAAGACCTGGCCAAGGTGAAGGGTGTGCGCAACAACCAGTTGATTGGTTATGGCCTGGTGGTCGGTCTTGATGGTACCGGCGACAAAGCGCCGTTTACCAACCAGACCTTCCGCAACATGATGAACCAGTTCGGAATAACCTTGCCGGATGGCGTGAACCCGAATCTGGCCAATGTGGCGGCCGTAACCGTAAGCGCGACTTTGCCGGCCTTTGCCAAAGCCGGGCAGGAGTTGGACATCACGGTTTCATCCATCGGAAATGCCGATAGCCTGCGTGGTGGAACCTTGTTGATGACACCGTTGAAAGGCGCAGACGGTCAGGTTTATGCCATGGCGCAGGGCAGCCTGGTGGTGGGCGGTTTTGGCGCCCAGGGCCAGGATGGTTCCCGGATTACCGTGAACGTACCCAGCGTCGGCAGAATTCCCAACGGCGCTACCATTGAGCGTGAGGTGGAATCGCCGTTCAACCGGGGCGATACCATCACCTTCAATCTGCTGCGTTCCGACTTTACCACGGCCCGCCGTGTGGTTGAGGCGATCAATGGTCGTCTGGGCCCGGACATGGCTTATGCACACGATGCCACTTCTATATCGGTGCGGGCACCCAGGGACCCATCACAGAGAGTCAGTTTTCTGTCCATTCTGGAGAACATTGAGGTCGATCCGGCTCAGGAAGCCGCAAGAGTGGTGATCAATAGCCGCACCGGCACCATCGTGGTCGGCCAGAATGTAAAAGTGAGCCCGGCTGCCATTACCCATGGCAACCTGACCGTGACTATTCAGGAAAACCCCGAGGTAGTGCAGCCCAATCCTCTGGCTCAGGGTGATACAGCCGTTCAGCAGAATACCCAGATCGCTGTGACGGAAGACCCGGCACGGATGTTCCAGTTCGGCCCGGCAACAACGCTTAACGAAATTGTTCAGGCTGTAAACCAGGTAGGGGCGGCGCCAGGCGATGTGATGGCGGTGCTTGAAGCACTCAAACAGGCTGGCGCGCTTCGTGCCGAATTGATTGTGATCTAGGTATCGCCATGCAGGATCCAAGACTACAGCAAGCCCAGGTCTACACCGATTTCAGTGGTCTGAATGCGCTGAAGACCCAGGCTCGAACTGACAAACAGGCTGCACTGGAGCAGGTTGCGAAGCAGTTCGAGAGCCTGTTCCTGTCAGAGATGCTCAAATCCATGCGCAAGGCAGGCGAGGTATTTGCCGAGGGAAACTACCTGAACAGCAATGAAAGCCAGATGTACCGGGATATGTTCGACAGCCAGATCAGCTTGAGTATGGCCGGTGGCACCGGTACCGGGCTGGCGGAAGCGCTGGTCCGGCAACTGAGTCAACAGATCCCTGGGCTCGGTGAGGATGGAGAGAAACTGGCGGGTCACAAGGGCGCCATTACCGATTACGACCGCAGTATGCCGGCGATTTCCAGGGAGTTGCCGGAGCGAATGGCAGAGGTGGCGGATGTAGCTGCGAAGGTAAAAGCAGAGCCAGCAGAGAACCCCGGCAAGTTGCCGGAGGTATTTGAGTCGCCAGAGCATTTTGTTGAGCAGCTCATGCCGTTCGCAGAGCAGATCGGAAAGGAGACCGGCATTGATCCGCGCCTGATGATTGCCCAGGCGGCGCTCGAAACCGGTTGGGGCAAACACATGATCAAAGGCGATGGTTCGCAGCCGAGTTTCAATCTGTTTGGCATCAAGGCAGACAGTCGTTGGGGCGGTGACGCTGTGAGCATTACCACTACCGAATTCCGGGGTGGCGTGGCGATGAAGGAACGGGCAGATTTCCGGGCCTATCCGGACTACGAAGCCAGCTTCCGGGACTACGTTGACTTCCTGCAAAACAATCCCCGTTACCGCGATGTTCTGTCATCGGCAGATCAGCCAGAAGTCTTTGCTGAGAAGCTGCAGGAAGCGGGTTATGCAACCGATCCGGAATACGGAGCCAAGATCCGTCGGATCATGAATCGTGATTCTCTGATGACACTGTCGATGAGCAGTGACAGAGTAAAGGAGTAACAGATCATGGCGGGCTTGATCGGTATTGGTCTGAGTGGGGTATTGGGGCACCAGGCGGCGCTCAACACCACTGCAAATAACATAACCAACGCAAATACGCCGGGTTACAGTCGCCAGGAGGTCCAGTTCGAGACCCAGGAAGGTCGGCGTACAGGTGCAGGGACCATCGGCAGTGGCGTATCCGTCGCTAATATCCGCCGGCTGGCAGATGCCTATCTGAGTCAGCAGTTACGTGAGGACAGCACACTGTTTGGCGAGCAGAATGCTTTCAACGCCGAACTCACGCGGCTGGATAACCTGTTAGGCGGCGAAGACACCGGTTTGAACAAAGCTCTGAACAACTTTTTCTCGGCTATGCAGAATGCCGCGGAAGACCCTACGTCGTTACCACAACGCCAGCTGGTGCTGAGCGAAGCCCAGCAACTGGTGAATCGCTTTCAGGGCTTGAACCAGGAGTTCATCCAGCAGCGCGAATCGGTAAAAACCCAGATGCAGCAGGGCGTGAAAGATGCCAATACTCTGCTGAAGAGTATCGCTGAACTGAACCTGGCTATTTCTGAATCTCCGGGCCTGGCCCAGGGCAAGGAGCCCCTGGAGCTGATGGATAAGCGGGACGAGAAGTTGCGCCAGTTGTCTGAGCTGGTGAGCATTCGGGTAACGGAAGTTGAAGGCAGCCAGGTGAATGTGTCCCTGTCTAACGGTCTGGCTTTGGTTACCGGCGCCAACGCCGCAGAATTTGCGACCCGAAGCAGTGCGGAAGATCCCACGCGGCTGGAATTTACGCTCTCCAGTGGTGGGCGCACCCTGCTGGTGGATGAACAGATTCAGGGCGGAAAACTGGGTGGCTTGCGTGCCTTTGATGAAATGGCCCTGAAGCCCGCCTTCGATGAGCTCGGCCGGCTGGCGATTGCCATCTCCTCGGCCATAAACCATCAGCATGAGATCGGGATGGACCTCGAAGGCGATCTCGGTGGTAACTTCTTCAGTGATGTGAACAGCCTCGCCGTGCAGCGCAGCCGGGTGGTGCCGAACGGCAATAACGACCGCACCACCACCGGCCAACTGGCCGTTGAGATTACCGACAGTTCCCAGTTGCCGGCGGGTACCTGGGAGCTGCAGTTCAGTGGTGATGGGCGCAGCTACGAGTTGATCGATACCATCTCGGGCGACACGGTCAAACAGGGCCGGCTTCCAGATCCGGTGCAGTCTGAAATCAACATGCCGGGCTTTAACATTCGTGTTGAAGGTGGCGAATTCAATGCAGGTGACAAGTACCTGATTCAGCCCAGTCGCAATGCTGCCGAAAACATGCAATTGAACATTCGGCGGGAGGAGGATCTTGCTTTTGCCAGCCCCGTTCGTGCGAGTTCCGATGATGGCAATCTGGGCACCGGCACGATCAACCAGGGCAACATGCTTAATGTCCGTAATCCCAATACCGGTGCTTTGCTGGATGACTTCCAGAATTCCGGTCAGTTTGCAGATGGTCCGATTACCGTAACCTTCAGTAATGATGGTGCGGGCAATATTACCTATGAAGTTGCCAACGATAGCGGCGTACTGTTTACCAGTGCCGCGGTGGACAACGATGGGGATGGAACACCGGATGTCTATGATCCCCAGAAGATCAATCAGATTTTCAGTACTCGTCCGGAAGACGAATCCAATGGTCAGTATCGGGGTTTCGTTTTCGAGATAACCGGTGAGCCCGCAGACGGTGATGTCTTCACCATCGACTTCAACCGCAACGGCGTTTCTGATAACCGGAACGCCGAGCTGATGGCGGCCCTTGGTACCAAGAATACCCTTAATGGCGGTTCCCAGAACTTTACTGAGGGCTATGCCGGCCTGGTCGAGGATATCGGGGTGAAAACCCGCCAGAGCCAGTTGGATAAAGATGCCGGCGCAACGCTGCTGGAGCAGTCCACCAATCAGCGAGAATCGGTCTCGGGCGTCAATCTGGACGAAGAGGCTGGCAAGCTGATTCAGTACCAGGCTGCGTACAACGCATCGGCCCAGGTTATGTCTGTGGCGCAGGATCTTTTTAACACGTTGCTGCAGAGCTTCCGTTAAGGCGAGGTGATGTCACATGATCAGAATATCATCACAACAGATTTTCTCCGGCGGCATTAATCGTCTGCAGGACATCAACAGCAACCTGATTGATACGCAGCAGCAGCTATCGACCGGTAAGAAAGTGAACAAACCGTCGGATGATCCGGTGGCGGCCGCTCGCATTCTGAAGCTTGACCAGGAGCTTCAGCGTTCGGAAACCTATGGTCGGAATGCCAATCTTGCCGATAACCGGCTGAAGCAGGAAGAAAGCACCCTGGCCAGCGCCGTGGACATTATCCAGAGGGTGAGGGAGCTGACAGTTCAGGCCGGTAATGGTTCTCTGTCTGCCAATGATCGGCAGTCCATCTCTGCCGAACTCAAGGAGCGTCTGGGTCAGCTCGCCAATATTGCCAATACCCGGGATGCGTCAGGAGAGTATATCTTCAGTGGCTTCCAGGGTAGCACTCCCGCCTTTGCCCAGAATGACGATGGCAAATGGGTTTACCAGGGAGACGAAGGGCAGCGGGTTCTGGAAATTGATGACGGTGTGACCGTTCCCATCAGTGATCACGGTAAAGGCATCTTCGTAGACGTAGCCAAAGGGGTTTTCGCTAAAGGATCAACCTCTGTGGATGGATATATATCCGATCTCGAGTTTGTTGCACCCAAAGATATGACAGACGCTTTCAGCCCCAGGGTGCCTGACGATTTTGATATCGCCGTCACCGCCAATGGAGCGGGCGACCTGGAAATATCAGCCTCCTATACACGAGGTGGAACCACCTATCCTTTGGCGGTTGAGCCAGCGGGCGCCCTGGTTGGCGACGAGTTTCAGGTTGCAGGGGTGAAATTAACAATCAACGATGCGCAGGATGGCGATACGTTTACATTGGGCGTGAACGATAAACAGTCTGTATTCGGCACCATCGAGAACCTGATTGCCGGCCTGGACGGAATTTCCAAAACAACGCCCAAGAGCAGTGCNGAGTACGATGCGCTGATCGCNGAAACCCTGGTCAATCTCGATAANGCCCAGGAGTCNATCATTCTCAAGCAAACCGAGCTTGGTGGCCGGCTCAACGCAGTGGAGTCCACCACCGCGTTTCTTGAGGATTCGGAACTCTACACCAAAGAGATTCGTTCCCAGCTACAGGATGTCGATTACGCCGAGGCCATCAGCAACCTCAGTTTCCAGAGCTTCGTATTGCAGGCTGCTCAGCAGTCGTTTGCACAGGTTTCCCAGCTGTCCCTGTTCGATCGACTCTAATTCACTGTGCGGGCGGGTGATTTTTGCCTGCCGGCTGGTTGCTTTCGGGCTCTGGCTCAGTATAATCCCTCCCACTCTCCGATGGCGGCGTGGTGAAATTGGTAGACACGACGGATTCAAAATCCGTTGGGGTAAAACCCGTGGCGGTTCGAGTCCGCCCGCCGCTACCACTTATAGGCCGCAACCTGCGGCATCGTGAATAGCCCGGCCCATGAACGTCTCCGATTTTCATTTTGATCTGCCGGACGAGCTTATCGCCCGTTATCCGCTTAAAGAACGCAGTGCCTCTCGCCTGCTCAGTCTTGACGGCCTTTCCGGCCAGACCAGTCATCTGAAATTTACTGACCTTCCGGATCTGCTCCAGCCCGGGGACCTCCTGGTATTCAACAATACCCGTGTTATTCCGGCCCGGTTGTTTGGCCAGAAGGAAACCGGTGGCAAAGTTGAAATACTGGTTGAGCGTTTACTGGGTGAAAAGGAATTGCTCGCCCATACCCGTTCTTCCAAATCTCCCAAGGAAGGCCAGCGACTATTGCTGGAAGATGGAACCGCACTGCGAATGCTGGCGCGGGAAGATGCGCTCTTTCATTTCGTCTATGAAGGGGATGAGGCGTTTCTGGATGTGCTCGAGCGTATCGGTCACATGCCTTTACCGCCTTACATGGAACGGGAAGATGAGCAGTCGGATCGTGAGCGCTATCAGACCGTCTATGCCAAGGAGGCGGGCGCCGTGGCTGCACCCACTGCCGGGCTGCACTTTGATGATGTCGTGCTGTCTGCCCTGAAAGCGAAGGGCATTGAGTTTGCATACGTTACGTTGCACGTTGGCGCTGGCACCTTTCAGCCGGTACGGGTCGACAAGATCGAAGATCATGTCATGCACAGTGAAATCGCCCATGTGCCGGAAGAGACGGTAAACGCCGTCAATGAGGCCCGCGCTCGGGGTGGCCGGGTCGTTGCCGTGGGTACCACTTCCGTCCGCTCTCTGGAGTCGGCCAGCCGGGCAGGGCGTTTGCAGGAGTTCCGGGGCGATACGGATATCTTCATCTACCCTGGTTACCGTTTCCAGACCGTGGACGCCATGATCACCAACTTCCATTTGCCGGAGTCCACACTGATCATGCTGGTCAGTGCGTTTGCAGGCTATAACAACATCATGTCTGCGTATCGCGAGGCGGTGGAGCAAAAGTACCGGTTTTTCAGCTACGGCGATGCCATGTTTCTTACCGCTCAGGAGCCCAGCCGGGGCATGATGCTGAGAACGGATTCCGCCGAGCCACATCAAACCGAATCCCGTGGAGAATCACAGTGAGTGAATCCTGTTTTATGTCCTTCGAGAAACTCGGAGAAGATGGCAAGGCCCGTCGTGGCCGACTGACGTTTCCCCGAGGCGTAGTGGAGACTCCGGCATTCATGCCGGTAGGCACCTATGGCACTGTAAAGGGAATGCTGCCCCGGGACATCGAGGAAATCGGTGCCCATATTATTCTGGGCAATACGTTTCACCTGATGCTGCGCCCCGGCACGGAAGTGGTCAAAGCCCACGGCGACCTGCACGACTTCACCCAGTGGCAGGGGCCAATTCTGACGGATTCCGGCGGTTTCCAGGTTTTTAGCCTGGGCGAGATGCGCAAGATTACCGAGCAGGGTGTGACTTTCCGGTCTCCGGTTGATGGTTCCAAAGTCGAGCTGTCACCGGAAATCGCGATTCAGGTTCAGCGTGATCTGGGCTCTGACATCGTGATGATTTTCGACGAATGCACGCCGTATCCGGCAACGGAAAAGCAGGCGAAAGAGTCCATGGAACTCTCGCTGCGCTGGGCCGAGCGCAGTAAGAGAGCCCACGAGGGCAATCCGGCGGCGCTGTTTGGCATCGTACAGGGCGGTATGTATGAGTCGCTCCGGGATCAGTCCCTGGAGGGCCTGGAAAAGATTGGTTTCGATGGCTATGCCATTGGCGGCCTGTCGGTGGGCGAGCCGAAAGAAGACATGATCCGGATCCTGGATCACCTGCCGCCGAAGAT
>JGI12534J12829_1000084_pt1 | contig 23169 bp, 24 predicted proteins | sample TtanPargueraPR_6_FD_12829 | JGI IMG/M metagenome (IMG submission 12829)
CCCGCCACAGAATGGCGTCCACCGGCGAGGAAATCGAACGGCAACAGGGTGATCTGCTCAGTGCCTATGTCTATGACGACGAAGGCCGCCTGACCCAGCACCGGATTCATCAGGGCCGCCTCAAAGACATCAGCGCCCAGCGCGACTACCAGTATGATCCCAACGGCAACCTCAAGAGCATCCAGGACAGCCGCAAAGGGCTCAGACAATACGTCTACGACCCAATGGATCGTTTGGTTGGCGTGCGGGGCAATCTCTATGAGCAACTCATACACGACCCGGCTGGCAACCTCCTGGACCAAAACCTGGGGGCTTCAAGCGGTCAATCTGCCAACGTGCGCGGTAACCGGCTTACCATGCAGGGTGACAGCCATTACGAGTACGACGAATTCGGCAACCTGATTGAGGAACGTCGAGGTAAAGGCCAGAAACTGGTCACCCGGTATACCTACGACTGCGAGCACCGGCTCACGAGCGTCACCACACCGGATGGCAGCACCTGGCACTACGAGTACGATGCCTTCGGCCGCCGTATCGCTAAAACCAACGGCCTAACACGAACCGAATTCCTCTGGCAGGGTGATCGCCTGATTGCCGAAGAAACCGGGGATCAGTACCGCACCTATTTATACGAGCCTGACAGCTTCAAACCCCTGGCGCTGGTAGATGGCCACGGCCCGGAACAAGCTGAAGTCTATTACTACCATTTGGACCATTTGGGAACGCCCCAGGAACTGACCAACCAGCAGGGCAGGCTCGTGTGGTCGGTGACCTACCGCGCCTACGGGAATGTGGTTCAGCAACAAGTCTCAGAAATCGACAACCCGCTCCGCTTCCAGGGCCAGTACCACGACCCGGAAACCGGCCTGCATTACAACCGGCATCGATACTACAACCCCAATACCGGCCGATTCATTACGCCGGATCCGATTGGTCTTGCGGGTGGGCTGAATAATTATCAGTATGTGCCTAATCCTACGGGGTGGGTGGATCCGTTGGGGTTGGTGAGTTTCAAGGGAGAATGCCCTGGAGGCGGTGGTTCGAATGACGTAGACAACATGCTGATGAGGGCCGAAGCAGCAATTGCTCGTCATGGTGGTGTTGAAGTGGAAGGTGGGTATATGTTTCCGTCCAAGAAAGCCGCAAAACGAGCAGCCTCAGAAGTGCTGGGAGATATGGGAAGTGATGCTCGGGAACTTCCAATGACTCGATACAGAGAAATCAATAGCTTGGCAAACCCGTATCGAGACAAAAAAGCGAATTCAGCTTATGGTCTGGTGAACAAAGATGGGTCTAAAAGACTGCGTGACGATTTTTTAGGTCACCCGGGGTTTGGGGAGCAGCGGCCTCACTTTAATGTTGAAGGATGGAATGTTCGTCCTGATGGTATTGAGTCACCTGGTAAACCTAATGTCAATCTGCATTTTTTCTATCCCAAGAGCAGTGTCATAGTTAATAATGGCGCGTCCGCAAGAAGGTGATAAATGCTTATGAGAAAACTTTATAGATTTGAGTTGGAGTGTTTTGATTATCATAGATGGATAACTTCCCCAACAGAAAGTGAATGTCATCAATATGATTGCTGTCCTATATGTGGAGGTGCCCTTAGAGGTTTTGAGAAATACAATCTCACAGAAAAGTTTAGTTTTCTTCTGGAGTCGGCGGAGAAGATAGACTTCAAAGATAAGTTGATAGATGAAGGTAGGTATTATGTTGCAATTCAGAACAATAAGGGAGAAGTGGTGGCTAGGCAACCTAAAACATATAGTTTTGATGATGCTGTTTCTGTGATTTCGAAAATTAAAGATGTAAATCAAAAGATGTTGTTGAAGCTATTGAGGAGTAAAGAGTGGTCCGTTTATGTGAGTGATTGAAGTCATGCTTAATTTATAAAATTGAGGTTGGTTATTTAATCCGGTATTTCTATAAAGTGGTAAAAGAAAGCTGCTGAAAGTGTTAGGTTTAAAAGGTTGCCCAAGAAACCATCAAAAAAAATCGCTGTCGAAACATTACCTGAAAAACTAGGCGGGAAATGTGGATCTAACCCCAATATTGAAACGAAGATCCCTAGGTGTGAAATAATACAAGAAGGAATCTAGAAATTCTGACTCCCCTCTAGGGGCAGTTCCCACCTCGTGAGTTAGCCTCAGCCACAAACATAATTTACGTGTTCACACGCATAAAATCGGGGGGATTAAAGTTCCACCGAACAAGCTAGTCAGATCGTATCTTCCGTTAATAGTAAGGTGGTGAGCGGATATAGCTTATTGGACAATTAAACTTTAAGTGCAAGGGCAGTGATTCTAAAAGAATTTCAAGATTCACTGGCTGCGACATTCTCTGGTGGACGCTACGCAGAAATAGAACTCTTGGATGACCTTCTAATTCATCATGCTTGGCATCCCGGTCAATAGCGGGAGCTTAGAGCATTTTGGTCGCTCGAGTAGCCATCGGGAAGCCTGAAAAGTTGAATAGATTCGGCGTCGCTGGCTGAGTGGGGTGGGATGCGGGATAACCCTCTGCAGAGGCAGCAGTCGACAAGATACACGGCAGCGAAAAATCGCAAGGGAACTCGAATATATCTGGAGGAAGTGAGATCGCAGGGAGGCCCATGGGTCGGCGGTGGAAGTCAGTTATTGGTGAAAGACACGGGTGTCATGCCTGAATGGAAAATTGGGGAAAGGTCTTTGCAATGACAAGCTGCGTTTGTCGTCAATATCGAGTGCCGGGTGGTTTCCATGATTTCTCCGAATTCGATCAGTTTAATGCTGAAATTAAAAATGTCGATTTTTTGAGAGAAGTCCCGGTATTAAGAACTCTTGGGGGTGTAGGATGCCTTCTGGAAGCTTGGTTTGAGTGCCAGAGATGCGGCCAGATATGGCGACTCGTCGAGCCCGATCCACCTTTCAAAGGAATGTGGTCTCAGGTCAACTCTGAGAAAGAGTAACCTGTACACTTTAAACATACCGCTCGCTGGAGGCGCGTGAGTCGGCCTCGCTTGTTTTGCGTATCAGATCAAACAGGAATACTGGATGGCTGGGGGCTTTGGTTCTTAGGAGTCATGTGTGATATTTGTTATTTTATCGAGATTGAAAGCAAATGAGCCTGACATATCCCAATAGCAACTGCGAATTCAAACCATCTCTGGCGTTCTTTCTGGGTGAATTTGATATATACGATAGAGAAGAATCACTTGGGGAGTACCTTAATAGATTTGATCCCAATGATCGAAAACAGGTGCGCTTGCTGTCGGAGAAGCTTTTTTTTAATGGAGCTAGGGTTAAGTCGCTTACTGCGGAGCATAAGAAAGTGCTTTTTGAGCTTCTCGTAGAGGCACTGGGAGAGCCTGATCACGATTTCAGATCTGTTTTTGAGATGGATGAGGATGATTGCTTTTGTCTGCCTTTTGATTGGGAGATAAATGACTACCGCCTATTTTTTGAGGAATTCTATCGTTTGGCGATCGATCATTGGAGCGAAGAGCTAAGAGCGTTGAATGTCACACTTCCTGAGCTTCAGGCGCTGAATATACATTTGAGAATGTGTGGTTTGACTAATCTGGCATCGAGCAGAACAGTTGGAAAAGTTGTTTCTGTTCGCTATGTCCGCCGGTAGATGCTTATAACGTATGTTTCGTATGCACTATGGTCAGACAAACTCCGAACTCACTTGGGAATACGGTGGACACAAGCAATCTGTTTTGCTGAAGGCAATAGAACAGTACGCTTTGGACGAACAACTTGACTGTATTTTTGCGCTATCAGGTAACGGCCCTGGACAGGAAAAGTTATATGTCATAGAAGCTAAGAGTGGCGACTGTAAAAGCGTGCAACCGCCATCTGGATTTTCCTTTTACTATCTAACCAAGCATCCAAAACTTGGCGTTTCGATTGTTTGTGTTTCAGACGAACCGGTAGACGGAGCGCGTGATTGGCACTTTTCTCTTGAACCGGGTTCTATCGAATTGAAAAGAGCTATTCCAGCCTACTAGATTTTGAATAAACGACAGAATCTCGTAGTGACGTGAAGCCCGAGGTTGTGTCCGGTTTAGCAGGGGCATGTAAACTAAATCCTGTTGTTTAAGTGGAAGATGTCAGGCAATTGTTGCCGAAGTGTTTATGGCCATGGCGAATGTAAGTTGGGAAAGTAATCTCTCGAAAATTTTTGCGTCTTCGGTGAATCAGCAATCTCTAGAGGATGCTGCCGAACTCATCGTGGATGTAAGCATGGATGATCAGGAGTACCACAGCATTTTTATCAATGCGATTGATCAAGGCATTCGTGCTGCTAATGATGGAGACAAAAGAGTCATGGGTTTCATTAATAAAAGCGGGTACAAAGTCAATAGTCTCATGCAGGCTTTAGATGTGCTCTCGGATTTTAAAGAAATTTATCTAAGGGAGTTCGAACAATCTAAAGAATGAAATGGAGAGGCGTTGGAGGTGTACCTCAAACGGCACCCTGTTGGAGCGTGGCCCATTTGAAATGCTTGATAGTATCGGCGCAGCCACATGTCGCTCGCGACTCCGGCTTTTGTGTTGCTTGAGGGATCTGCGTGACTGAACTGCTGCAAGGCACTGTTTTTTCGAACATCGCCTTTCGGGCGATGGAGATTGGACCACTGCCACCTTCCCCCAAAAAGCGAATGCGCATAGGCGAGGAGCTTCAGCCCGTCGGTACCTATGCCGGCATTATCCCCTATCTCGGGACAATCCAAGACGTCGAAGTGCTCCAGCAGCACGAAAAAGCAGATCCCGAGTTCGAGTCCAAAGATTGGTGGTGGGACCACCAACGGATTCGATTTTTGAATGAAAAATTGGGTCTAAAGCTTTTGGTATTGCTGCTGCCGGTGCTTTGGGTGTTCACACTTACAATTGGCGGTTTGGGGTTAGTAGTTTGGGGAGTCGTGCAGCTCACAGAATCCTATGGATTTCCTGCATTTCTGCATTTGTTGCTACTATTCATCTTAGTGCCGGGATGGTTGTTGTTCTCTTTTTGGGCAATTCGTCCGACGGCCAATTGGCTTATGAGCACCGGCATGGGGTTTGTGCTCAAGCCCTTTGAAAAAGCGATCAACAAGAAACTGGACGACACCCTCGAGGACGGTTGTAGTGAGTTCAACCGAGCCACCGGGCTGGTTCGCCTGGCTCTCGGGCGAGGCCGGTTTTTCGAAGCCCCGTTTGTGGAATTCGATGCTTATGTGGATCGGGTGATCCAGCAAAGCGGTGTGTTCTATCGGCTCATTTTTGTGCATCGCTATACACAGAAGTCATTCCATAAAACGGCTTTCAGTACCATCGAATCCAGCAAATCAGAGGTCCTGGCACTTTGGGATGTACTTCAGATCTACATGGATGTGACGCAGCCCCTGCCAGATGTACCACGGCTGGAACCATTCCGACACCTGGATCCTGTCACCGCTGAACATGACCGGCGCACCGGCCGCAACCCTCGCTTCTGGCGCGATCTGGATTTGGAAGCCTGGAAGGAAGGGGAGGGCAAGGACTGGCTGAAGCGGCAGGAGGAATATCCCTGGAATAAGCGCAAGTGCCGGCTCACGCCGCAACTCGGTAAGATCTCGATGGCGGAATACCGAGAACTACGTCCGGCCGATGCATGGCCGATTTGATAACACGCTCGATTCTGTAATGGCTGGACCGAAAACCGGCGCCATTACAGAATCGAAGTTGCTTTACCAACTCCCCACATTCTCCATACTCGCCCAAGGCTCCCGAGCCGGAAGCGCATCGCCTTTCTGCAGCAACTCAATGGAAATCCCGTCCGGCGTCTTGATGAACGCCATATGGCCATCCCGGGGTGGGCGATTGATGGTGACGCCGTTGGCCTGGAGTTTCTCGCACAGGGCGTAGATATCGTCCACCCGGTAGGCCAGATGGCCGAAGTTGCGGCCGCCGGTGTATTCCTCTGGGTCCCAGTTGTAGGTCAGTTCGATCATGGGCGCCTTGTCTTCCCGGGCCCGGGCTTCATCGTCCGGGGCGGCGAGGAACACCAGGGTGAAGCGACCTTTTTCGTTGCTTTTACGACTGATTTCTACCATGCCCAGCAAATCGCAGAAGAAGTGCAGCGTGTCGTCCAGGTTGCTCACCCGGATCATGGTGTGCAGGTATTGCATAAGGTGCTCCTTGGCTGGCCAGGTTCTGAATTGTATACGCCACAGTTTACGGTATTCTTCGGCAATGACTAAAAACGAGATTACCGAGACGTTGCTGGCGTTTGAGGTGCCGGCGGTCCGGCATCTGGCCTGGTTATGTCTGTCGCCTCAGCTGTTAAGGCATGAGCTCAGTTTCGATCCTGCCGCCCATCTGCCCCCGGAATTCCTGGAGACGTTGAAACGGTGGGAGCGGAACCCTGATACCCTGCCTGCGCGGTTGACGGAAACGCCGGAGCGTCGGCTTGGCCACTATTTCGAGCGCCTGTATGAGGTGTTACTGCGGGATCTGTTGGGTTGGGACATTGTACTGCAGAATCAGCAGGTTCAGGCCGAGGGGCGAACGCTGGGTGAGCTGGATTTTCTGGTTCGCAACCGGCTGCTCCGGCCAACTGGAGCACCACGAAATTGCCATCAAGTTCTATCTCGGCTTCGTAACCGAGGCAAATCAGGTCCGGTGGTACGGACCCAATGCCCGGGATCGGCTGGATCTGAAGACTGAGCGCCTGCTGAATCACCAAAGCCGCTTGTGCCAGCGACCAGAAGCCCAGGGCTTGCTGGCCAGTGTTGGCGTCTGCGAAACAGTTACACCACGAATTTTCATGCCAGGCTATCTGTTCTATCCGGTTGCTCAAACGCTGCCTGAAGCCCCGGCACAGGTGCCGAGGGAGCATCTGAAAGGTCACTGGATGAGGCTTGATCAGGCCCGGCTGGAGAATATCTCTGGCTGGGTGCCCCTGTTCAAGCCGGACTGGATCGGTCCCTGGGCTCAATCGGCTGCGCCGGATACAGCATTGGCGAGGGCGGCGCTTGATCGGGTGCAGAGCGACGGGATACCCCAGTTGTTTGCCGTTTTGAACAGGCGGCCGGAATCCGATCGCTGGGTAGAGACTAGTCGGGTGTTCATTATGCCGCCTCAGTGGCCGGGTGCGGGCGCCTAAGACCATTGTAGGGGCTGTTCGGTTCACAGAAACGGGCGTTGGTCGTTGTCACATTCGTGACACGGTTCTAGAATTCCGGGCTGTTCAGGTGGCATCAGGACGATGCCCGTAAGCCAAGGAAGGAGATGCCCCGATGGAAGATTGGCAAGGATGTCTGTCTCCGGAGTGTCAGACCGCGCTGTTGATGGCCCGAGAAAATGTTGGGCGCCGGGGCGGTTCTGTGATTACTGCCGAAGATTTTCTGCTGGCATTGCTCGATGCCATCCCCGCGATTCCCCCGTTTTTGCAACGCCAGAGTATCGATCTGGACGAACTCGTTCGCACCATTCAGGGTGAGCAGCCCATCGTGACCGAGGTGGTCGGAGACGGTGATCTGTCCTCCCAGTTGATCTATTGGATTGCCTCCGCCCGCGAGTCGGCAGAGGTCCCCTGGCTCGATTGGCCGGTGCTTCTGAAAGCCCTGACGTCCCAATGTGAGCGGCTTCAGGATAAGGCCTATGTGGCTGTACTCGAGCTTGTGACCTACTGGCCCTCGGCACATGACGTGCCTGTGCCTACCTCCGATGCCCGTTTCGTTGCGCCGGTATCGATTGCGGAACCAGCATGGCTCGCGCTGGCGGAAGATGTTGCGGTTGCCCTGGCGGCCAATCCCGAAGCACTGATTTGGGTTCGGGGGCCGAGGGGTGCCGGCAAGTCGGCCTGGCTGCACTCGCTCCAGAGCACTCCTGGCCTGGCCTGGGTTCAGGTTGATCCTCGCCGGGAGTCCGAAGTGCTGGCCTGTGATCAACCGGTTTTACCGTCAGGTGATTCGTCCTCTGAGCATTGGCCTGCGCTGGTATTGGACAATGTCAGCCCCGCCGATTTGCTGACATTGATAGCCGAGCCGCTGGGGCTGATCCGGGATCTGGTTTCTGGCTGGTCTGGGCCAATCCTGCTGATTGGTCGTGATTCGATGACGGATTCCAGCGGTGTCGTTCGGTTGGGGCAGTTACTGGGACGTGAACCTGAGGTTCTGGAGTTGCCTCCAGTGAGCGTCCGTCAGCGGAGGGCGGTACTCACCGCACATCAACCGGCAATCGAAAAGCGTTGGAATATCCAGGTTTCCCAGGCGGCTCTCGAATATGCGGCTTCCCGACAAAGCAGCTGTGTCAGCACTCCTGGTGGTATGCTGCAGTGGTTACGGCGAGCCGCCGCCCGGCTGGATTTGTTTGCCAGTCGTGGCTCGGTGTCGGCAGCGGCACTGGAAGGCGAAAAAGAGGTGTGGCACCGGCAGTCGCTGGTTGCACTGGCGCGGGGAGAAGATTGCCATCTCCCGGAGCAGAAAGCCGAGGTCCTGATGATTGAACAGGCGGCGGCGGATGTTCTCTGGCACGAGCGCAAGCGGGCCGGCACGCTCCGACGATTGCTGGTGGACGATCTGCGCGAGGAACTGGAGCGATGGGTTGCAGCGAGGCCCGGGCCGGTTCACTATGTGCGACATTGCGAACAACTGCAGGGAGAATCCTTGGGTGCAGGATCTGGAAATCTACATTCGTGACCTTGAACCGGCCGCGGTCTCCAACTGGCTGGAAGGCCAACTGGACGAAATACAGTTGGACGATACCGACGTCAGTTCCGTGGTGAAGGGCATGGCCAGGTATAGCGGCGCGCGGGTGCACATCACGCTGTATCCGGGCGCTTTCGGCAAGCGTTTCACTTCACTGGTGATGGAAGGCGATGAGCTGCCCTGGAACAGCGACCTGGATTGCGCTCGTAGTGCCTGGCGGGCAATGGATACTGAAATCCGCTGCAGCCCGGGAGACTGGAAAGAAGGGGACCCGGTGGAGGACGATAAGTGGTGGCGGCTGGATCATCGCGGCGAGCAGTTGGTGGTCTGGAACTGACAGTCACAAGGTTTTCGGCTTGAAACAAAAAAGCAGCCCCGAGAGGCTGCTTTTTTATTGGCGCGTGCGGGAGCTGTCTCAGTCGCTCAGGATAGACACGTTGTCTGCCTGCAGGCCTTTGTCTGCCTCAACCACGTTGAAGCGCACCAGTTGGCCCTGGCGAAGCACGCGGCGACCACGGCCACGGATGGCGCGGAAGTGCACAAAGATCTCGTCGCCACTGTCACGAACGATAAAGCCGAAGCCTTTCTTGACGTTGAACCACTTGACGGTGCCTTCCTCGTTACCTTCCGGAGTGCTGTCGTCAAAATCGTCTTCGTCGTCGTCATACTGATTGCTGGGCTGGGCACTGCGAGGTGCTGCCTTGCGCGCGGCTGAGTTCCTGGCGGCAGGCTGCTTGCCGGCGAGTGCAATCGCAACAAAGGCGGCAACGGCAAAGACAACAAACGCGAACAGATAGGCCGCTATGCCACCCTGGCTGCCCAGAGCTTCCAGGCCCTGGCCCAACGCCAGGATTTTCAGGGGTTCCGGAGTGGTGGTAAGCAGAAGGCCGAGTACAAACGGTGCCGGAATCGCGATCAGAATGGCAACAAGGATCGCTTTGGCTGGATTACGCATTGGTTGGTTATTCTCCATGGTTTAACACTGACGATAAAAAGCCGGACATCGGGTAACATGGCATGTCTGGCCGGTGAACGCCGCCAACCCCGGGAAAACTGATTATCCCGGCCGCAGGCGGTAAAAGGCGGCATGATACCAGATTACAGAAAGGGCTGACCAAACCTCATGAGCAAAAACTCCCTGGAAGAACGACTGGCAGAACTGGAAATGCGACTTGCGTTCCAGGATGAGCTGATCAACACGTTGAGTGATCAGGTCGCCAAGCAGGAGATGGACATTCGGGAACTGTGGGACGCCAAGAAAATGCTGCACAAGCAACTCAAGGATATCTCGCCGTCCAATATCCGGCGGGAAGAAGAGGAAACACCCCCGCCGCATTATTGATCAGAGGCTCATTGTGAACCTCTGGTTCGATTCCTTAGGCCAGCAGCTCGACCAGGATCTGTTCGTAGATCTCGGACAGCGTGTCCAGATCCTCAGCCTTCACACACTCGTCCACTTTGTGAATGGTGGCGTTGATCGGGCCGAGTTCGACCACCTGGGCACCGGTGGGCGCAATGAAGCGACCGTCTGAGGTGCCGCCGGACGTAGACAGTTCTGTTTCACGGCCAGTCACAGTGCGAATGGCATTCTGCGCGGCTGACACCAGCGCGCCTTTGTCGGTCAGGAATGGCCGGCCACTGAGGTGCCATTGCAGGTCGTACTTCAGGTTGTGCCGGTCCAGGATAGCGACCACTCTCTCTTCCAGGCTTTCCGCGGTGTTCTCGGTGCAGTAACGGAAGTTGAAGTGTACCAGGCACTCCCCGGGCACAATATTGCTGCCGACTCCGGCCTCGACCCGAGTTATCTGGAAGGTGGTAGGCGGGAAGAAGTCGTTGCCGTTGTCCCAGAATTCCTTGGCCAACGCGTCCAGTGCCGGTGCAACGTTGTGGACGGCATTCTCGGCCAGATGCGGGTAGGCCACGTGGCCCTGAACGCCGTGAACGGTGAGGTATCCGTGAAGGGAGCCGCGCCGGCCATTCTTGATGACATCCCCTACCTGGTGGGTGCTGGACGGTTCGCCAATCAGGCACCAGTCCATTTTCTCATTGCGGGCTTCGAGGGTTTGCACCACTTTCACGGTGCCATCCTGGGCCGGGCCTTCCTCATCGCTGGTGATCAACAGGGCAATCGAACCCCGATGATTCGGGTGGTTGGCCACAAAGCGTTCACAGGCGGTAATGAAGGCCGCAAGGCTTCCCTTCATGTCCGCTGCGCCCCGACCGTGCAGGTAGCCGTCCTTGATGATCGGGTCAAACGGCGGGTGAGCCCAGTTTTTCTCGGGGCCAGTGGGTACCACATCGGTGTGGCCGGCAAATGCCAGAACAGGCCCATTGTTGCCCTTTCTGGCCCACAGGTTGTCGGTTTCGCCAAAGCGCAGGTTTTCCCCACTGAAGCCCAGTGGCGCCAAGCGTGACATCATCAGTTCCTGGCAGCCCGCGTCGTCCGGCGTTACGGATTGGCGGCGGATAAGATCCTTGGCGAGTTCCAGGGTGGGGGAGAGCGACATAGGGAAACCTGTTCGATAAGCAAAGAGTAGAGGAAATAACGCCACAGAACCCCCGGTGTTGGTGGGTTCTGTGGCGGGTTGCAGCCTTAGTTGTTGGCGTGCAGTTCTTCGTTCAGTTCAATGGCGGTCTTGTTGGTTTTGCACTCAACCGCACCGGTCTGGCTATTGCGACGGAACAGCAGATCGTTTTTGCTGGCCAGATCGCGGGCTTTCACCACTTCCACCAGTTTGTTGTGGTCATCCAGCAGGGCCACCTTGGTGCCTGAGGTGATGTACAGGCCAGCTTCAACGGTGCAGCGATCGCCCAGCGGGATGCCGATGCCGGCATTGGCGCCCAGCAGGCAGTTCTCGCCCACGGAAATAATGATGTTGCCGCCGCCGGAAAGCGTGCCCATGGTGGAACAGCCGCCGCCCAGATCGGAGCCTTTACCGATCATCACGCCTGCGGAGATGCGCCCTTCGATCATGCTGGTGCCTTCGGTACCGGCGTTGAAGTTGATAAAGCCTTCATGCATGACGGTGGTGCCTTCGCCTACGTAGGCCCCCAGACGTACCCTGGCGGTGTCGGCAATACGTACACCCTTGGGCACCACGTAATCGGTCATCTGCGGGAATTTGTCGACCGACTTCACTTCCAGAATACGGCCTTCCAGGCGTGCCTGCAGTTGCCGCTCCGGCAGTTCATTCAGGTCAATGGCGCCTTCGTTGGTCCAGGCCAGGTTGGGCAGCAGACCAAAAATGCCGTCCAGCTTCAGGCTGTGGGGCTTGGCCAGGCGGTGTGAGATCAGGTGCAGTTTCAGGTACACCTCCGGCGTGCTGGAAGCGGTATCGTCCGTTGCCAGTACGGTGACTACCACGGGGCGCTTGCTCTCAGCCGCTTTCTCGGCCAGTTTGGCCTGGTCTGTCCGGCCCAGTTGGCGAAGGGCGTTGGCAAACTGTGCCAGTTGTTCTGCTTTCACGCTGATGGCCTGGTTGCCACCCTTATAGTCCAGCGCAGACTCAACCACGTCGATCAGGTCTCTGTCGGGTGTCATGATCGGCTGCTGGTAGTACACCTCCAGCCATTCGCCCTGGTTGTTCTGGGTGCCGATTCCGATACCGAATGCAAAACTCATCTGGTGGTTGCTCCTGTTGTCATTAAATAGTCAGAAAAATTCAGCCCAGCCACGCAGACCAGTCGTCTGCGTTGAACCCCACGCTTACGCCGTCTCCGCGCTCGACGACAGGGCGTTTGATGATGGAGGGGTTGTCCAGCATGATCTGGTGGGCACTTTGGGCGCTAATGGTATCACGAACCTCGTCGGGAAGTTTTCGCCAGGTGGTCCCGCGTTTGTTCAGGAGCGTTTCCCAGCCAACGGCCTGCTCCCACTGGCTGAGCTTCTCGCTGCTCAGGCCGTCTTTCTTGAAATCATGGAACTCATAGTCCACGCCGTGTTCATCCAGCCACTTCCGGGCCTTTTTGACGGTGTCGCAGTTGCGGATGCCATATAACTTCATTGTTTAAAACCTTTTACTAACTCAACGATACGTTTCGCGGCCTCAACGCATTCCTCCAGGGGAGCCACCAGCGCCATGCGCACGCGGTTTTCACCCGGGTTGTGGCCGTTTACCGTGCGCGACAGATATCGGCCCGGCAATACGTGTACGTTCTGTCGGGCGGACAGCTCCCGGGCGAAAGTTTCGTCGTCCATGGGCGTCTCCGGCCAGAGGTAGAAGCCGGCATCCGGGAAGTCGACGTTCATCACTTCGCGCAGAATGGGCACGACTGCCTCGAACTTGGCCCGGTAGGCGGCGCGGTTTTCGCGCACATGGTCTTCATCGTTCCAGGCGGCGATACTGGCCAGCTGATTATGTATAGGCATGGCACAGCCATGGTAGGTGCGGTATTTCAGGTAGCCGGCCAGTACCTCGGCGTCGCCGGCCACAAAGCCGGACCGCAGGCCCGGCAGGTTGCTGCGTTTGGACAGGCTGTGGAACACCATACAGCGCTTGAAATCGTGGCGGCCGATGGCGGCGCAGGTTTGCAGCAAGCCTTCCGGCGGGTTGGCTTCGTCCGGGTAGAGCTCTGAATAGCACTCGTCCGAGGCAATCAGGAAATCGTGCCGGTCAGCCAGTTCAATCACTTTTACCAGGGTTTCCCTCGGAATCACCGCTCCACTCGGATTGCCGGGCGAGCACAGGAACAGGATCTGGCAGTTCTCCCAGACCGACTCGGGCACGGCGTCGAAGTCCGGGATGAAGCCATTGCCGCCATCGCAGGGCAGATAAACCGGTGTGGCGCCGGCCAGGAAGGCTGCGCCTTCGTAGATCTGATAGAAAGGATTGGGGCTGACCACGGTGGCGGGTTTGCCAGCATCCACAACCGCCTGAACCAGGGCGAAGATGGCTTCGCGGGTTCCGTTTACGGGCACCACGTGGCGGTTCGGATCCAATGACGCCGGTGCAAGATCAAACCGGTGGGTTGCCCATGCGGCAATCGCGCTACGAAGTTCGTCCGTGCCTTTGGTCGTGGGGTAATTCGCCAGTTTATCCAGATTATCGGCAATAACGTCCTTTACGAAGGCTGGCGATGGGTGCTTGGGCTCACCAATTCCCAGGGAGATGGGCGCCAGATGTTCTGGCACCGAAATGCCGGCCTTCAGTTTGGCCAGTTTCTCGAAGGGATAGGGGTGAAGTCTTTCCAGATTGGGGTTCATTGAATCTCGTCCAGCATTTTACAGAGGTCCTGTTGCAGGGCCTGGCACACGCCCGGGTCGCGCAGGGGTTCGCCCTGTTCGTCGGTGATGAAGAACACGTCTTCAACCCGCTCTCCCAGAGTGGCAATCTTGGCGTTGGTCAGCCGCACCCGGTGTTCCAGCAACACCTGGCCAATCCGCGCCAGCAGGCCGGGGCGGTCCGGCGTGATCAGTTCCATCACCGTGCGCTGATTGATGGTGTCGTTGGAGAAGGTCACCTCGGTCGGGAACGCAAAGTGTTTCAACTGCCTTGGCGTTCTGCGATGGATGATGTCCGGATAGTCTTCCGGGTCGTCCAGTTCTTCAATCAGTCGCTTGCGTACGCGCTCCTTCCGGGCCGGGTCGATACCCAGCGGCTGCCCCTTGTCATCCAGAACCACATAGGAGCTGATGGAATAGGGGCCTTCGGTGGAATTGATGCGGGCATCCACAATGTTCAGGTTCAGCTGTTCCAGAACAGCGGTGGTGGCGGCAAACAGGGCGACGCGATCTTTCATGTAGATGATGATCTGGGAATAGCCGTCAGTCGGGCCACCCCGGGTGTCCCGGATCAGCACCAGAGGATCCGGGTTGTCGCCGTGGCGAATGATGGCGGCTGTTTGCCAGGCGATATCCACAGTGGAATCCTGCAGGAAGTATTCGTCGTCCACGGTATTCCAGATCTGGTCGATCTGTTCATCGGTCATATTCTGGGCGTGGAGGATTTCCCTGGCTTCCTCCTGGGTGGCCCGGATCCAGGACTGCCGGTCTACCGGATTGTCAGTGCCGCGGCGCAGCGCCCGTTTGGTTTCTATATAAAGCTGGCGCAACAACGACGCGCGCCAGGTGTTCCACAGTTTGGGATTGGTGGCACTGATATCGCAAACCGTGAGGATGTAGAGATAGTCCAGGTGGGCGAGGCTGGGTACCGCGCGGGCAAAGGCCTGAATGATGTCCGGGTCGGAAATATCCTTGCGCTGCGCGGTCATCGACATCAACAGGTGGTTTTCCACCAGCCAGGACACCAGTTGGGTGTCCCGTTCACTGAGATGGTGCCGCTCGCAAAAGGCTTCGGCATCAATGGCGCCAAGCTCGGAATGGTCGCCGCCCCGGCCTTTGGGGTTTCCAGTTTGGGTAGCCGGTGTATCAGGCGCGAGGCCAGGGGGTATTCGGTTCTGGCCTCGGTGCTGTTGAGCCTCACCATGTTGCGGATCACCCGCATGGTGTGGGCGTCTACCGTATAGATATGGAAAAGGTCGTGCTGCATCTGGCCAATGATCTGGCCGAACTCCGGCAGGTAGCGGCCCAGCACGTTGTACTTCTTCATGGCCGACAGGGTCTGGTCCAGGGCATGGGGCGTGCGTAGCAGCTCCATAAACAGCGTGGTGACGGCCAGGTCAGAGCGGAACGCGTCATCAATCAGATGCCTGTGGGCCCGGAGTGAACGAATCGTAGTGGCCCGGATGCCTTTGATCTCCGGGTGTTGCGCCATCAGCACGAAGATTTCCATGATCGCGTACGGGGCGTAGGCGAACACCTGATTGTTTACCGCTTCAATGTAAAGGTTGCGAACCTGGAAACGTTTGTTCAGGGGGCGGATTTCATCTTCGCCGCCGCTGCCAATGATGGCTTCGTCATAATACTGCAGGATCACGTCGGCCAGCTCCGCCAGTGCAAGCACAGTGCGGTAGTACTGCTGCATCATCAGCTCTACGCCCAGACGTTTACCTTCGTCCTGGTAACCGAGCATTTGTGCCAGGGCGCGTTGGTGGTCAAATAAAAGTCGATTTTCATTGCGGTCGGCCAGCAGCTGAAGACCAAATCGGAGCCGCCAGAGGAAGGTCTCCCCCTGGTACAGAATCTGGTGCTCTTCTTCGGTCAGGATGCTGAAGCGGGTGAGGTCGGCAATATTCTGCAGGCCGAAATGGCGCTTGGTGATCCAGCCGATGGTCTGGATATCCCGAAGGGCGCCAGGAGAGCCTTTGACGTTGGGCTCCAGATTGTATTCCGTGTCGCCGTACTTCTTGTGACGTTGCTGCTGTTCTTCACGTTTGGCGAGGAAGTAGTCCCGATCGGAGCTGACGTCGTCCGAATACACCATCTCACTGAGTTCAGCCCGTAAACCATCCGGGCCTGCGATCGTGCGTGTTTCCAGCAGGTTGGTCAGAATGGTGATGTCTTCCCGGGCGGCCTGGATGGATTCCGCCAGGCTGCGAACGCTGTGGCCAATATCCAGTTTGAGGTCCCAGAGCAGGGTGACAAACGCTCCCAGGTCTTCCTGCCAGTCCTCTTCTATGCCATTGCGGGTCAGGATCAGCAGGTCAATATCGGAATGAGGGTGCAGCTCGCCCCGGCCATACCCCCCCACGGCCACCAGTGCAATGTCTGCGGAGCGGGAGAACGGGTATCTGTTCCAGATCAGCCGGAGTACCTTGTCGATGGTGTTGGCCCTGGCAAGAACCAGGGCGCGGACATCGGCACCTTGCTGAAATGCCTCGGCATCAGCGTTATAACTTTCCCGCAACAGTTCGCGTGCGGCAAACACCGGTGAGGTGTCGTTACTGATTCGGGATTCCAGCTCGCTTCGGTCCACTTAGAATGACTCTTCCGATCGGCGGGTCAGCACCTCATAGCCATCCGCAGTTACCAGAATGGTGTGCTCCCACTGTGCCGACAGTTTGTGATCCTTGGTGACCACCGTCCAGCCATCTGCCAGTAGCTTGGTCTGGTATTTGCCTTGGTTGATCATCGGCTCGATGGTAAAGGTCATGCCTTCTTTGAGTTCCATGCCGGTGCCGGGCTTGCCGTAGTGCATTACCTGAGGCTCCTCATGAAACACTTTGCCAATGCCGTGGCCGCAATAGTCTCTGACAACGGAGTAACGGTGTTTCTCGGCATACTGCTGTATTACGTGGCCAATATCACCCAGGCGAGTTCCGGGTTTCACCAGTTCAATGCCTTTATATAGGCACTCCTGGGTGATCTGGATCAGACGTTCGGTGCCGGGCTTGGGTTTACCCACAATCCACATCTTGCTGGTGTCGCCGTGGTAACTGTCTTTGATGACAGTGACATCAATATTGATGATGTCGCCTTCCTTCAGCACCTTCTTCTCGGACGGGATGCCGTGACAGATTACGTGGTTAACGGATGTGCAGATAGACTTGGGGAAGCCCTTGTAGTTCAGGGGCGCGGGAATTGCCTGCTGTGTGTTGACGATATAGTCGTGCGCAATACGATCCAGCTCTTCCGTGGTGATGCCGGGTTTGACATGTTCGTCGAGCATTTCCAGAACTTCGGCAGCCAGGCGACCGGCCACGCGCATCTTTTCAATCTCTTCGGGGGTCTTGATAGTTACCTGCATCGGGCTTCCTGTTGATTTGTATCAAACCGGCATTTTAAGGGGCGGCGACATAAGGTACAAGGCGGGGAGCAGGCTATGCTGGCCATAGCCCGGGGCTAAAAATAATGGCGTTTGGCCTGGCAGATATGGTATAAACGCGCCCGCCGGAAACGAATCCGGCAAATTCACACACGTGTCAGCACGTTGTCCCAGGGTGCCGGCTCCTGTTTAAAGGAGGCTGGTTGGGGCAATCGGACGCGTGGAGGACTAACCCGAAGCTAAAAGGTAAATATCATGGCTCAGGTAAATATGCGTGACCTGCTCAAGGCAGGTGCTCACTTCGGTCACCAGACTCGCTACTGGAACCCGAAAATGTCGAAGTTCATCTTCGGCGCCCGTAACAAGATTCATATCATCAACCTGGAGCAGACTGTTCCGGCCATGAATGAAGCGCTGAACTTCATTCAGTCTCTGGCTGAGAACAAGAACAAGATCCTGTTTGTTGGTACCAAGCGCGCGGCTTCCAAGATCATCAAGGAAGAAGCTCAGCGTTCCGGTCAGCCGTACGTTAACCATCGCTGGTTGGGTGGTATGCTGACCAACTACAAGACCATCCGTCAGTCTATCCGTCGCTACCGTGATCTGGAAGCCCAGAGCCAGGACGGTACTTTCGACAAGCTGACCAAGAAAGAAGCCCTTGAGCGTACCCGTGAGATGGATAAGCTCGAGCGCTCCATCGGTGGTATCAAGGATATGGGTGGCCTGCCGGATGCCCTGTTCGTTATCGACGTAGACCACGAGCGTATCGCCATCAAGGAAGCCAACAAGCTGGGTATTCCTGTTATCGGTGTTGTTGATACCAACAGCGATCCCGATGGTGTTGATTACGTGATCCCGGGTAACGATGACGCCATCCGTGCTATCCAGATCTACGTGAAAGCCGTTGCCGATACCTGTCTGGAAGCTTCCCAGTCTGCCGGCGCTGGCGCTGACGAGTTTGTTGAAGTCAGCGAAGATGCTGCAGGCGCTGCTCCGGCCGCCGAGTAATATCCAGGCTTAACGTTTGAGTTGTAAGGTATGCCCGCCTGTATATGCGGGTATACCTCCCCACCGAATTCGGAAAAGACAAGAGGATTGAACATGGCTGCAATTACCGCTGCAATGGTCAAAGAGCTGCGTGAGCGTACTGGCCTTGGCATGATGGAGTGCAAAAAAGCACTGGTTGAAGCTGAAGGCAATGTTGAAACTGCGATTGAAGAGCTGCGCAAGTCTTCCGGTCTGAAAGCCGCCAAGAAGGCCGGCCGTACTGCCGCTGAAGGCGTGTCTCTGGTCAAGGTGTCTGACGACAACACCGTGGCCTTCATTCTGGAAGTGAACTCCGAAACTGACTTCGTTGCTCGCGACGACAACTTCATGAACTTCGCCAACGACGTTCTGAATGTTGCCTTCGAGAAGGGCGAAACTGACGTTGCCAAGCTGATGGAAGGCGACCTGGAAGCCAAGCGTGAGGCGCTGGTTCAGAAGATCGGTGAAAACATCACCGTTCGTCGCATCATCAAGGTTGAAGGCCCGGTTGTGGGTGGTTACGTGCACAGCAACAACAAGATCGCTTCCGTTGTTGCCCTGACTGCAGGTAACGAAGAGCTGGCTCGCGATATCGCCATGCACGTTGCTGCTGTTAACCCGCGCGTTGGCAAGCCTGACGACATGCCGGCTGAAGAGCTGGAAAAAGAGAAAGAGATCATCAAGGCCCAGCCGGATATGGAAGGCAAGCCTGCTGAGATCGTTGAAAAGATGATGGGTGGCCGCATCAAGAAGTTCCTGGCTGAAAACAGCCTGGTTGAGCAGCCGTTCGTCAAGAACCCGGACCAGAAAGTGGGTGACCTGATCAAGTCGGCCGGTGGCGACCTGGTTGGTTTCATTCGCCTGGAAGTGGGTGAAGGCATCGAGAAAGAAGAAGTGGATTTTGCTGCTGAAGTGGCTGCTGCCGCTGGCACAGGCAAGGCCTGATTCCTCTTCGAGGCACTGCCGTGCAATATGGCAGTGCCACCTGAGTCTGCCACGTCAGCCGGGTTCGCCCGGCTTTCGTGGCGGGCTTGTATCTGAGATACCCCTTTTTTGAGGAGTATGTCAGATACAAGCCTGCAACGGGTTTGCGCCGGATAGCCAACAGACGAGAAGGGGACCACCATGCCGACATCTTCGAAAAACCAGCCCAGATACAAGCGTGTTCTGCTCAAGCTCAGTGGCGAAGCCCTGATGGGAGAGCACGATTTCGGTATTGATCCCAAAGTTCTTGATCGTATGGCCCTGGAAATCGGTGCCCTTATTGGCATTGGTGTTCAAGTGGGGCTGGTCATTGGCGGTGGCAACCTGTTTCGCGGTGCAGCCCTCAATGCGGCAGGCCTTGATCGCGTGACTGGAGATCACATGGGGATGCTGGCCACGGTCATGAACGGCCTGGCCATGCGTGATGCGCTGGAGCGCTCGAACATCCGTACCCGCGTGATGTCTGCTATCCCCATGAGCGGTATTGTTGAGCATTATGACCGTCGCCGTGCGGTGCGGGATCTCAAGGAAGGTGATGTGGTCATCTTCAGTGCGGGTACCGGCAACCCGTTCTTCACCACGGACTCTGCAGCCTGCCTGCGTGGCATTGAAATTGAAGCTGACGCTGTTCTGAAGGCAACCAAGGTAGATGGCGTTTACTCGGCCGATCCCCATCTTGATCCTACCGCAGTAAAATACGACCACCTGACCTATGATGAGGTTCTGGACAAGAAACTGGGCGTGATGGATCTCACGGCCATCTGCCTGGCGCGGGATCACGGTATGCCGCTGCGGGTCTTCGACATGAACCGCCCCGGTGTGCTGACGCGCATTGTGACCGGGGCGGGAAGGCACACTGATTGAATGAATAAGGCTGCCGGCGCCTGAAGTGCCGGCTTCCTGCATGGAACCAGACGAACGAATTGAGGAAGCTGACGTGATTAACGACATCAAAGCTGAAGCCGAAAAGAAAATGAAAAAGAGCCTGGAAGCTCTGCACTCGGCTTTCAATAAAATCCGTACCGGACGTGCCCATCCGGCGATCCTGGACAGCGTAATGGTGAACTACTACGGTCAGGAAACACCGCTGAAGCAGGTGGCCAGCGTGAACGTGGAAGACAACCGGACGTTGACCGTTGCGCCCTGGGAAAAGAATCTGGTGCCCACGATTGAAAAGGCGATCATGACGTCTGACCTTGGCCTGAATCCGGCCACCAGTGGCGACATCATCCGCGTGCCCATGCCGATGCTGACCGAAGAGACCCGTAAAGAAATGGTCAAGCAGGCAAAGGCGGATGCGGAGCATGGTCGGGTGTCTATTCGTAACGCTCGTCGCGATGCCAATCACATGATCAAAGAGCTGGTTAAGGAAAAGGAAATCAGCGAAGACGATCAGCACCGTGGCGAAGATGAAATTCAGAAGCTCACCGACAAATACATCGCCGAAGTTGAAAAGATGTTGAAGTCGAAGGAAGAGGACCTGATGGCGGTTTAAGCGCCCGGGTTCATACAGGAGCAGGATCAGCGGCGGGGGAGTCCCGCCGCACAGAGGATTTCATGACGGCAAAAGTTACCGCAGAAATTCCGGTGGCAGCAGATAACTGCCCCCGGCATGTCGCCATTATCATGGATGGCAATAACCGCTGGGCCAAAGCGCACCGGCTTAAGGGAGTGGCGGGCCACAAGGCCGGGGTGGATGCGGTCAAGGCGGTGGTGGAAACCTGCGCCAAAGAGGGCGTGGAGGTATTGACCCTGTTTGCCTTTTCCAGCGAGAACTGGCGCCGGCCCAAGGACGAAGTATCAGCTCTTATGCGTCTGTTCCTGATCGCATTGGAGCGGGAAGTCCGCAAACTGCATCGCAACAATATCCGCCTACGGATTATCGGTGATCGTTCAGCCTTCAATCCGGCGCTCCAGGAGCACATGGAGAAAGCCGAGGCCCTGACCCGTGACAATACCCGTATGACGGTGGTGATTGCGGCCAATTACGGTGGCCACTGGGACATCACCCAGGCGACCCGTAAGGTGGCGGAGCAAGTGAAGGCGGGCCAGCTGGAACCGTCAGATATCACCGACGACCTGATCCAGGAGCACCTGAGTATCGGTGATCTTCCCATGCCGGATCTCCTTATCCGGACAGCAGGCGAACAGCGCATCAGCAATTTCCTGTTATGGCACCTGGCCTACACCGAATTCTACTTTTCCGAGGTGTTCTGGCCGGATTTCAAGCGCGAGCAAATGCTCAAGGCGCTTGATGCCTATGCCCATCGACAGCGCCGTTTCGGTCAGACCGACGACCAGATTGCTGCTCGCGCTGCACAACAATAACGACCAAGCGACCAATACCGTGCTTAAAACCCGAATCATTACCGCACTCATCCTGGCGCCGATTGCAATCGGTGGTATTTTTTTCCTTCCGCCTCTGGGGTTCGCCCTGTTTACCGGCGCCATCATCGCGTTAGGGGCCTGGGAATGGGCCAATATGTCCGGAATCGAAAGCCAGCCCGGACGCGTCGGGTATGCACTGGTTATGGCGGCGCTTCTCTATGCCCTGGGTGACCTGCCAGCATTGTTGGTGCTTTGGCTGGCGATTGCCTGGTGGCTGGTTTGTTTCTGGCTGGTCAGACGGTATCCCGCCGGATCCGAGCGCTGGGGCGCTATCCCGGTCAGGGCGCTGATGGGGTTCATGGTGCTGGTGCCCGCGTGGGTGGGCCTGAATCACCTTCGCAATGGCGGCTTCCAGTTTGGCGACGTGGCCAACAATCTGGTCGTTATTCTGTATATTTTTCTGGTGGTGTGGGTGGCTGATATCGGCGCCTATTTTGCCGGCCGCGCCTTTGGTAAAGCCAAGCTGGCGCCTCGCGTCAGTCCCGGCAAATCCTGGGCTGGCGTNTGGGGNGGATTGGCTGCNGTGGCCTTNCTCGCCATTNTGGCCAGCCTNCTGGCCAACGCAGGTGTCGCGGAAGCCATGCTGCTGGTGGTGGCAAGTCTGGTGACCGGTTTTGTCTCGGTTCTTGGCGATTTACTTGAAAGNATGCTGAAGCGCTTTCGAGGCATCAAGGACAGCAGTCAGCTGCTGCCCGGGCATGGCGGCATTATGGATCGTATCGACAGCCTCACNGCGGCCATTCCGGTATTTGCCCTGATGATTACTCTGTTGGGCTGGTTGACCGCCGGCCAGGTCGTGGCATGACGAAACGCTCGATTACGGTTCTNGGCGCAACNGGCTCCATNGGCTTGAGTACCCTGGATGTTATTCGCAGGCATCCAGACCGTTTTTCAGTGTATGCCCTGACCGCAGGAACCCGGGCGGATGAATTGGCAACCCTGTGCCGTGAATTTCGACCGGCCGTTGCGGTGATGGCCGATGCAGAAGCTGCTGAACGCCTGAAGGCGCTGTTGGCGGATATGCCCGAGACCCGCGTGCTGGCGGGAGAAGCGGGGCTCTGTGAGGTGGCGGCTTCGGCGGAGTCGGACACCGTGATGGCTGCCATTGTCGGCGCTGCCGGCCTGGCGCCAACGCTGGCCGCAGTCCGGGCCGGCAAACGCGTTCTTCTCGCCAACAAAGAAGCGTTGGTGATGTCCGGCAAACTGTTTATGGATGCGGTTGAGCGCCACGGTGCCGAGCTGCTGCCTATTGATTCTGAACATAATGCCATTTTTCAGTGTATGCCGGCAGACAAGGTGCGAGACCCTTGCGGCGCGGGTATTACCCGTATCCTTCTGACCGCCTCCGGTGGACCTTTCCGGGAGTATGCGGCTGAGGACTTACGGGCGGTGACGCCGGCCCAGGCCTGCGCCCACCCTAACTGGTCAATGGGTCAGAAGATTTCTGTGGACTCTGCAACCCTGATGAACAAAGGCCTGGAGTTGATTGAAGCCTGCTGGCTGTTCAATACC
>JGI12534J12829_1000086_pt1 | contig 22929 bp, 20 predicted proteins | sample TtanPargueraPR_6_FD_12829 | JGI IMG/M metagenome (IMG submission 12829)
ATATTGACGACTGGGAAGAGGCCGGTGAATTCCCCCGCGAAATCTATAAACTCGCCGGCGACGCCGGACTCCTGGGCATCGGCTTCCCTGAAACTCTGGGCGGCATCGGTGAAGGCGATATTTTTATGAAAGTCGCAGTTTCCGAGGAACTGATGCGATCCACCTCTGGCGGCTTCGTGGCCAGTATCGGTTCCCTGGATATCGGCCTGCCGCCGGTGGCCAAGTGGGCCAAACAAGACATTCGGGAACAGATCGTGCCGCCCGTCCTGCGCGGCGACAAAATCGCGGCCCTGGCCGTGACCGAACCCGGTGGCGGCTCCGACGTCGCCAACCTGAAAACCCGTGCCGTAAAAGACGGCGACCACTACATCGTCAACGGTAGCAAAACCTTCATCACCAGCGGCATCCGCGCCGACCATTACACCGTCGCCGTGCGCACCGGGGGCGAAGGCCACGGCGGCATCAGCCTGTTGCTGATCGACAAAGGCACACCAGGTTTCACCACCGGCAACAAACTCCGGAAAATGGGCTGGTGGGCCAGCGACACCGCAGAACTCTTCTTCGAGGACTGCCGGGTACCGGCCGACCGCCTGATCGGCGCCGAAAACGCCGGTTTTATCGCCATCATGAGCAACTTCCTGGCTGAACGCCTGAGCCTGTCCATCATGGCCTACATGACCGCCCAGATCGCCTACGAAGCCGCTCTGGATTACACCAGACAACGCCAGGCCTTCGGCCGCCCCGTTGCCGGCTTTCAGGTCACCCGCCACAAACTCGTTGACATGGCCACCCAGATCGACATCGCCCGGGAATACACCTACCGCTGTGCCGCACTGATGCAGGCCGGCAAAAACCCGATCAAACAGGTGGCCATGGCCAAGAACTTCGCCGTGGACGTGTGCGAAAAAGTCACCCGCGAGGCGGTACAGCTGTTTGGTGGTATGGGCTATATGCGGGAGTCAGTGGTGGAGCGGCTGTACCGGGATGCCAAGATTCTGTCCATTGGCGGCGGCACCACGGAAATCATGAAGGAGCTGATTGCCAAACAGATCAGGCTGTGACCAAGGTTTAGTTTCGAATGGCAAGAGACTTCCGTATAATTGCGCCCACTTTTTAAACGCAGTTAAACGAACCCTAACGTACCAGGAAGGATCGCACATGCAATTCGACAACATTCCCGCTGGCAAGAACCCGCCAGAAGACATCTACGTTGCCATCGAAATCCCGGCCAACAGCTCTCCGGTCAAGTACGAACTGGACAAGGACATGGGCGCCCTGCTGGTTGACCGTTTCATGGCCACTCCGATGTTCTACCCGGCCAACTACGGCTTCATCCCCCACACCCTGGCCGACGACGGCGACCCACTGGACGTCCTGGTGGTCACCCCGTACCCGGTGCAGGCTGGCTCGGTTATTCGTTGCCGCCCGGTAGGTGTACTGAACATGGAAGACGAAGCCGGTGGTGATGCCAAACTGGTGGCCGTGCCCCACGACAAGCTGACCCAGACCTACCACAACGTTCGTGAAATCGAAGACCTGCCGGAACTGCTGCGTGATCAGATCCGTCACTTCTTCGAGAACTACAAGACTCTGGAGCCCGGCAAGTGGGTGAAAGTGCAGGGCTGGGACAACGCTGCAGCCGCCAAGAAAGCTATCGAAGACGCCATCAACGCCTACAAGGGCTGATTGCACGCCTCGACCATAAAAAAGCCGGGCCAGTCTAACGACTGCCCGGCTTTTTTTGTGCCTGAGCCAAAGCTCAGCCGAGGGCGCTTATCAGCCCCGCGACAACAGGTCCCGCATATCACTGATTGCGGCATTGGCCCGTGACAGATAAGCCGCCATGGTCAACGAATGGTTGGCCAGCACACCGAAACCACTGCCATTGAGAATCACCGGACTCCACATGGAGGCCTGGGTGCCCTCCAGTTCGATAATGATCTGCTTGACGCTCGCCATGGCGTTCTTGTCCTGCAACACTTTCCGGAAATCCACTTCCACCGCCCGGAAAATATGCAGCAACGCCCAGGCACTGCCTCGCGCCTCGTAAAAGACATCATCAATTTTGGTCCACGAGGTTTTGACATCCTCGCCACCGGTCTCTTCCGCCAGAGGATCATCCGGATTCAGATTGGCCACGGCATCCGACACCGACGCCTTGCCCACGCTTTCGCTGAGCGTGCGGGACAGGCTACCCAACCGGGTTTCCAGATCCGCCAGCCAGTTGTTCAGGTTATCCGCCCGGGCAAAAAATTGGGCGTCCGCCTGGGCCGGATCGGACAGGCGATTCAGATAGCGCTTGAGCGCATTGATACCACGCCGGTACTCGTTCTCGGTCGATGGAATGGCCCAGCTTTCACTGTCGAAGTGGAACTGGGGCTCGGCAATGGTCAGATCCGGGTCTTCCGCTGACTGGCTCTGGGAACGACTGATATCCTTACGCATCGCCCGGGAAAGATCCCGCAACTGGACCAGCACGCCATATTCCCAGTTCGGCATATTGTCCATCCACAGACCGGGAGGCGCGATGTCGTTGGAAATATAACCGCCGGGCTTATCCAGCAGGGTCTCGGCAATGCGGATCATGGTGGCGGTGGTGGCAAAACCGGTCACCGGCTCCCTATCCATGGTGCTTGCCAGCGTACGGGTGTGATCACGTACAGAAAAGGTATCTGGCTCACTGCTCCAGTAGATACCCAGAACCATCGTAATCAGCAGGTAGACCACCAGCAAGGCAACCACCAACTTGCCAATAACACCGCTACCGCCGGTGTAATCCTGCACATCGTCTTTCTTGTCCCTGAAGTACTGTCTGATCTTGCCAGGCATAAGACTCCTGATCTCCTGTTGATTACGTGTCTGCGGCAAATGGTCTGCCAAGATGGTAGCCCATGGCGCCGTCAATACCCAGTCTACAGAGTACCGAGTATTCCGCCGCGGTTTCTACTCCCGTAGCGTACACCTTCACCCCCCGACTATGGGCAATACCCACAACCGACTCCAGCCAGAACCGGTTTTCATCATGACGGTCCAGGTTGTGGATGAAGCTGTGATCAATCCGAACGGCCCTGAACGGCAGCCGCTTGAGATAACTGAATGGCACGCCGCCCACTCCGAACCGGTCAACCAGCACCGGTACACCAAGCCGCGACAACTCTCTTACCAGAGAGCTGACGGCTTTGCGGTGATGCTGAATGGTCACTTCGGCAATACCGACCCACAAGCGCCCGGCTGTGCGCCCCGCCCGGGTAACCATGGTCAGCAGATCGTCACGGAAGCTATCAGACGCGATCGAATTACTACCCAGTGATACCGCCAGCCGTCGTTCCGGGTGGCGTTCAAGACACTCCAGCGCCCGGGTAAGCAGCATACGGTCGATATCGCTCACCAGCCCCAATCGCTCGGCCATGGGTACGAACAAACCGGCTTTCAGCGGCCCTTCTGCAGACTCAATACGGGAGAACACCTGATAATGGACCAGTGTCTGCCCCTCACCATGCACCATGGGCTGGAGCCAGAGAGACAGCTTATCTTCCCGAATCGCCTGGGTAATGATCGTGCGCCAGGTCTCCATATTGTGATGACTCTCAACACCGGAATCGGGTAGCAGCAGGCTGCAGGAGTCCCCCCTTTGCTGGGCAGCCCTGAGAGCTTCATCGGCGGCGGCCAACAACACCCTGATGCCATCACCGGGCCTGGCCACCGCCAGGCCAGCATGAACATGAGCGTCCATCGGGGCAGAGAGGTCGGAGTAGATGCCATCCAGCTCCCGCACCAGCTGCTCGGCCCAGATTCGCACATCCGCTGCCGAGGCACCGGGCACAAACACCGCAAATTCTGCACCGGTTCTTCGCCCGGCAAAGGATTCGGCATGTCGGGCGACAAACGCCCGGATGCCACCGGCCACCTGGCGCAACAACCGGTCCCCCTCGTCCCGGCCATAGGCCAGGTTATAATCTGCAAAATAGGCCAGCTGCAGCATGATCAGAACGCCAGGCGCCGACTTCTCTTCCGATTCCACTTCCACCTTCATGCGTTGGTCAAAGGCGCTGCGGCTCGCCAGCCCCGTCACCGGATCTTCATTGTTAACGCGCCGCAAGTGCTGGATAAGCTTGCCCTGCCCCTCAAACAACTGACCCAGGTCATCCGCCATCTGGTTCATAGCCTCTGTCACCCGGTTCAGCTCCCGGGTGGAGCGAATACTCACTCGCTTCCGGAAATCCCGCTGGCCAAGGGCCCGGGCCTGGGCCTCGACCTCTTTCAGGGGCCTCAAAGTTCTCCGGAGTAACAGAAACAGCCCCAGCAAGCCGCCAGTGGCGATCACCAGGGCCGACAGCAGCAACCCCAGGGAAATATGCCAGAGGTCGTCGTAGGCCCGCCCGGGATGACTCACCACCCGTACCTTGCCCAACCGGCTCCAACCCCTGACCACCTCCGCTTCCGCCACCGGCAAGGGCAGTGCCGCCAGGGAAACAAACCACTCTGGCGCGCGGTTAGCCTGCAGCGGCATGCGCCGACCGGCAATCATCTCACCATCGTGCCCCAGATATTCGACAGCCAGGTAACGACCACTGTCGAATACCGCATCAATCAGTGACGCCGAGGCCACCGGATCAGAACCGTCAATGGCATTGGACAGTGAAAGCCCGGTTGCGGTGGCACCATCGCGGGCATGAGCGGACAGTTGATCGGCAACATAGCCCCGGAAATAGCCATAGCTGGTCACGAACGCAACCACCAGCGTGAGCGTCAGCAGAGTGCCGGCGAATAGCAACAGCAAGGTCTGCAAGGTAATTTCCCCTCGCTGCCTGCGGTTATAAGAGTTGTCGAGCATCCCTGCCATCACATCGGGGCTCCATCAGAGAAACGAGTATCAGGTTACCTGTGACCCGGGCCGCAGAGTTGACAAACATTTACATAGCGCAACCTACGCCCACAACATTAAACACTATAGACTCTACACAAGGACCATAAAGCCTCTGTATAACTCATAAATGGCAAAAATTCGCGCAGACGGATATCGCGATCAACAATTGGACAGACAGGCCGGAGCACCATGAACGACGAGAGCCAGAAAGAGAAACTCAGGCAGCATTTCGCCCGCCGTGTCACCACCCAGGCCCGGGTGGTGCTTGATACCTGGCAGAAAATCCGCGACGACCGCAGTCNGGCGCCAGCCCATCGGGACGATCTGATTGCCGCAGCCGACAAACTCGTTCGTTATGCCCGGCGTTTCGAGATGGACAGCCACGCGGCTGCCGGCGAGTTGATCCTGTCCCTGTTGACGGACTGGCATCAGGACACCCCCCTGGACGATGCCAAAGCCAAGGCACTGGAAGATGCCACCGAGAATCTGCGCCTATCCACCCAGCGCGCACCGACCAGGACACCTCCAGCGCCCCCCAGCAGTATCGTCGCACGCCAGTTTATATTGCCCTGTCGAACGAAGAGATGGCCTCACGACTGATCCGGCAACTGGAATTTTTCGGTTTTCGCGCTTCCGCCTTCAGCGCATCAGCAGACCTGATTGAGGCCTGTGCGCTCAGCAAACCGGAAACCATCCTGATGGATGTCAGCTTCGGCGGCAGAGATAATGACGGCATTGCGACCGTGGAACAGCTGCAGGAGCAACACGACACTCCGATCCCCATCATTTTTGTCAGCGACGAGGACGGCAGCATTGAAACCCGGCTGCGCGCCTCCCGCTGCGGCGGGGAGGAGTTCTTCTACCCGGCGGTGGACCCCGGCCAACTGATAGAAAAGATCGAAACCTATACCCACGGCAACACTGTCGAGCCCTACAAGGTCTGGTCCTGGACGATTCCAGGGCCCAGGCCAAATACATGGAAACGGTATTGAAAAAGGCGGGAATGACCGCTCACATCATCACCGACCCGATGCAAATCATTCATGCCCTGGAGGAGTTCTCGCCGGAAATCATCATCCTGGACATGTACATGCCCGGCTGCACCGGCATGGAGATTGCCCGTGTCATCCGCCAGCAGGATCGTTTCCACAGTGTTCCCATCATTTACCTGTCGGCGGAAGAGGACGTCAGCAAACAGCTGCACGCCATGAGCCTGGGTGGTGACGACTTCCTGACCAAGCCCATCGATCCCAAGCACCTGATTGCGACCCTGCACAACCGGGGTCGGCGGGCCCGCTCACTGCTGGCACTGATGATCCGCGACAGCCTGACCGGCCTGTTCAATCACACCCACACCCTGCATCCTGCTGGAGCAGGAAATCGTGCGTGCGCGCCAGAAAGATCAGCCCATGTGCTTTGCCATGATCGATATCGACTTCTTCAAGAAGGTAAACGACACCTTTGGCCACCCGATTGGCGACCGGATTCTGCGCAGCCTGTCCATGTTCCTGAAACAACGTCTACGCAAGACCGATCATATTGGCCGCTACGGTGGAGAAGAGTTCGCCATCATCCTGCCGAACACCCGCCCGGGCGATGCCCGCAATGTCCTCAACGAAATTCGTGAGCGTTTCTCCGAGCTGACCCAGCAGGCCGGCGACCGGGAATTCAATGTCACCTTCAGTTGCGGTATTGCCGACTGGCAGGGTGAAACCGCCCAGGCCCTGTGCGAGCGCGCAGACCGCGCCCTGTATACGTCCAAGGAGCACGGCCGCAACTGCGTGACCCTGGCCGAGACCTGACCTTCCGGGCCGGGCAATCGCCCGGCCCATGAAACCAATGTCGAATACCGACATTCACCGCCATGATCAACAATGATTGTCATCAACGAAATGTCATCGCGTGACAGCAGGTTGCTGTGTAACCTTTTCAGAGCAATGGACAACCGGCAGGATTGTCAAAAAGTGTTGATCTGGGGATAACAAGCACGCACCATTGGGGTAACGTGCCGTCATCTTCGGCGATCCTGTTCAAAAACCATCAAGGCAGACAGAACCATGTCGACCATTCTTGTGCTCCACGGCCCGAACCTGAATATGCTCGGAACCCGAGAGCCCGAGGTCTATGGCCACGAGACCCTGGCCGATATAGACGACCGCTTGCGCAGCAAGGCGGCTGAGAAAGGCCATCATCTGTTACACCTGCAGTCAAACGCGGAATATGAATTGATAGAAAGAGTGCATGAAGCCAGGGCTGAAGGGGTGGATTTCATCATCATCAATCCCGCCGCCTTCACCCACACCAGCGTGGCCCTTCGGGATGCCATGCTGGCGTCGGGCATTCCCTTTATTGAAGTGCATCTTTCAAACGTGCATGCGCGGGAACCTTTCCGCCATCACTCTTATTTTTCAGATATCGCCGAAGGCGTTATCTGCGGGCTGGGCAGCCAGGGCTACGATCTCGCCCTGAAGGCAGCCCTGCAACGAATTCACCGATAGAACACAGAAACGGGACTGGAACAGTTATGGATATTCGCAAAATCAAGAAACTCATTGAGCTCCTTGAGGAATCAGACGTCGAAGAACTGGAGATCCAGGAAGGCGACGATTCGGTTCGCATTTCCCGCCGTCGCGAGCCCGCCGCCGGTGGACATTACGTCAGCCATTACGCGGCACCAGCCCCCCAGGCCGCTGCCCCGGCTCCGGCACCCGCGGCTGATGCCTCCCCGGCTGCGGAATCCTCGGCTCCGGCAGCCCCCTCGGGGCACGCCGTGAAATCCCCGATGGTTGGCACCTTCTACCGTGCGCCGTCCCCCACCGCCAGCTCCTTTGTTGAAGTGGGCCAGAAAGTGAACGTGGGTGACGTGATCTGTATCGTTGAAGCCATGAAGATGATGAACCAGATCGAAGCCGACAAGGCCGGTACCGTGACCGAAATCCTGGTCGAAAATGGCCAGCCGGTTGAGTTTGACCAGCCCCTGGTCGTCATTTCCTGAATTCGGTGATTGCTAACCATGGCCATGTTAGAAAAAGTTCTGATCGCAAACCGCGGTGAAATCGCCCTGCGTATTCTCCGCGCGTGCAAGGAGCTGGGCATCAAAACCGTTGCGGTACATTCCCAGGTAGACCGCGACCTGATGCACGTTCGCCTTGCCGACGAATCTGTCTGCATTGGCCCAAACAGTGCCACAGACAGCTACCTCAATATCCCGACCATCATCAGTGCCGCTGAAGTGACCGATTCGGTGGGTATCCACCCCGGTTACGGTTTCCTGGCCGAGAATGCCGACTTCGCGAGCAGGTCGAGAAAAGCGGTTTCCGCTTTATCGGCCCCCGGGCAGAGACCATCCGCCTGATGGGTAACAAGGTGTCCGCCATCGAAGCCATGAAAAAGGCCGGCGTACCCACAGTTCCCGGCTCCGACGGCCCGCTGACGGACGACGACGAACGCACCCTCAAGCTGGCGAAGCAGATTGGCTACCCGGTGATGATCAAGGCGGCCTCTGGTGGTGGTGGCCGAGGCATGCAGGTGGTGCACTCTGAAGCCGCCCTGCTGAAAGCAGTACAGATCACCCAGAGCGAAGCCAAGAATGCCTTCGGCGATCCCACCGTGTATCTGGAGAAGTTCCTGGAAACCCCACGCCACGTGGAAGTCCAGGTTCTGGCCGACATGCACGGCAACGTCATCCATCTGGGTGACCGGGACTGCTCCATGCAGCGCCGCAACCAGAAGGTAATTGAAGAAGCACCGGCACCGAACATCAACCAGGAATCCCGCGAGCGAACGCTTAAGGCGTGCGTGGATGCCTGCAAGGAAATCGGCTACGTCGGCGCCGGCACCTTCGAATTCCTGTATCAGGACGGCGAGTTCTACTTCATTGAAATGAACACCCGGGTGCAGGTTGAGCATCCAGTCTCTGAGATGGTCACTGGTGTGGACATTGTGCGCGAGCAGCTGCGTATTGCCAGCGGTCTGCCACTGCAATACAGCCAGGACCAGATCCACATTTCCGGCCATGCCATTGAATGCCGGATCAACGCCGAAGACCCGAAAACCTTCGTGCCCAGCCCTGGCAAGATCAGTCATTTCCACGCTCCGGGCGGCAACGGCATCCGCGTGGATTCCCACCTGTACAGCGGCTACACCGTACCGCCGTACTACGATTCCCTGGTGGCCAAACTGATTACCTGGGGCGACGACCGGGAGATCGCCCGCCGGCGCATGAAGAATGCGCTGGACGAAATGCTGGTCGAGGGCATCAAGACCAACCAACCCCTGCATCGAAAACTGGTGCGCGATGGTGGCTTTAAACAGGTAGACTTCACCATCCACTACCTTGAGAAACTGATGCGGGATTAACCATGCCCTGGATACAACTCCAGATTCCAGCTGATCCGGACACTGCGGATCAGCTGGAAGATCTGTTAATGGAAATGGGCGCCGATGCCGTTTCCATGGAAGACGCCGCCGACCAGCCGCTGTACGAGCCCGACCCGGGCACCACCCCCCTCTGGAGCCAGACCACCGTCACTGGCCTGTTCCAGTCTGATCGCAATATCGAACAGTTACTGGCGGAGATTCGCGACGCCTGGCACCAGCAGACCCAACAGTCTTTGGCCGACATTGACGTTACCCTGGTGGAAGACAAGGACTGGGAGCGGGCCTGGATGGACGACTTCCACCCGCTGCAGTTCGGTGAACGCCTGTGGATTGTGCCCAGCTGGCACGAGGCGCCAGATCCGGACGCCGCCAACCTGTTGCTCGACCCCGGCCTGGCTTTCGGCACCGGCACCCACCCGACCACCGCGCTGTGCCTGGAATGGCTTGACGGCCAGGATGTCGCGGGTAAGCAAGTGACCGACTACGGTTGTGGCTCCGGCATTCTGGGCCTGGCCGCCCTGTTACTGGGGGCAGAACATGTCGTTGGCGTGGATACCGATCCCCAAGCCCTGGAAGCCAGCCGTGACAACGCCCGCCGGAATGGCGTTGAAGATAACCGCCTGGATTTGTACCTGCCCGGCAACGATCCGGACACCCGAGCCGATATCATGTTGGCCAATATCCTTGCCCAGCCGCTGATCGGCCTGGCACCGAGACTGGCCGAACTGACCAGGCCCGGCGGGGATCTGGTACTGTCCGGCATCCTGTTCAATCAGGCCCGTGACGTGATGGAAGCCTATGAGCCCTGGTTCATCATGGACGAACCGGAACAGAAAGAAGACTGGATACGCCTCACAGGACGGCGCAAGGACGGATGACGACACAGGCGTTTATGTCTAAACTGCCTCCATCGTAGTGATCGACCAGAGATCGAGCTTTCAGGAACGAAGCATGACCCAGAGCAGCCTGCAGACCCAATGCCCCAACTGTGAGACCCGTTTCCGGGTAACAGACGAACAGCTGAGCGTCGCCAGGGGCAAGGTACGCTGCGGGAACTGCATGAAGATTTTCAATGCGGTCGAACACCAGGTGGTCTCTGGCAAAGATAATGCCGGGGCCCGCCCGTCGCCCTCATCATCTGGCTCTGAAACCGGAGCACCCAGGCCCGGCCGGTTCGACGATGAAGAGGAACTGATCTTTGCGGACAACCCCGAGGAAGATGCCACCGAAGGCCGCTATGCCGGCAGCAAACTGACGTTCTCAGATGATGAGCTCAGCGACAGCTTCCGCAATTTCGACGAGCCCGAGGAATCCGGCTTCAGCGACGACGACCTGACGCCGGAAAACCAGAATATCGACGAGAGCTGGGCCGAGGCCATGCTGAACGACGACGAGCCCGCGAAGCCATCGGCTCAGCCAGAATCAGCGAAGCCTCAGCGCCCTGCCCCGGCGCAGCCCGAACCGGAACAGGAATCGCCTCAGACGCCCCCTGCTGCCGAAACACGGCCGGAGCCGCTTCGCCGTGAGGACAGCGAGTCCGATGAAACAACCCTGCCCGCCAAGGAGACCTCTTCAGCGGAGCCGTCCACGGAACCGGATATCACGGACCTCAGCCTGGCGGATGACGATCGCGTGGGCGACCCGATTGTCAGCCGTACCCGCAAGCAAGCGGCGCCAGACACCCTCTACCATGACCTGCGACGGGATCCTGTATCCGTCGGTAACGGCGGAGGCCGGCTCAGAACCGCATTCTGGGCACTGGCGGTGCTGTCCCTGTTGGGCGTACTGATTGCCCAGGTTACCTGGTACCAGTTCGACCGGCTTTCTGCCATCCCCCAGCTCCGACCGTTCTACGAGAAGGGCTGCGAGATTGCCGGATGCGAACTCAAACCCCTGGTGAATGTCGAGGCTATCCAGAGCCGTAAACTGGTGGTGCGTACCGACCCGGAGAACCGGGATCAACTCATTGTCGATGCCGTGATTCTCAACCGCGCCGGCTTTGAGCAGCCGTTCCCGGCGATCGCACTGACCTTCTCCAACCTCAATGGCGATGTAGTGGCCCAAAGCACCTTTACGCCAGAAGAGTACCTGGCCGGTGAGGCCGCAGAACTTGCCAGCATGCCGGTAGAAACGCCGGTGCGGATCGCCATCCGGATACGCGACCCCGGACGGGATGCCGTCAACTACAACCTGAGCTTTCGTCCCTGGGCGCCTTGATGCGAATCAATAGCCTTCGGGCCGACAGTTGACAGCGCAAAAGTCAACCAGAAAGCGCGAAAAATAATCAATTTTTTAACGCTTTCGCCCCTTCAATCAGCTTGCCCCCGGCGGTATCATTACCGCCCTTCGGAGACCGGAGCGGTCAGAAATTGAACAACCGCTCCAGCCGAATTTTGCTTAACCCGCTGTGACACGGACTCAGATCATGCTGCCAACGGCAAAAATCGGGCCGTACACCCTGCCCAACCCGCTGATTGTTGCACCCATGGCCGGTGTAACCGATCGCCCTTTCCGGCTTTTATGCCGACGAATGGGGGCCGGGCTGGCGGTATCGGAAATGGTCATAGCGGACAGCAAGCTCTGGCATACGCGTAAATCCCGGACTCGCCTGAATCACGAAGGCGAACCGGAACCCAGATCGGTCCAGATCGCCGGCGGCGACCCCGAGATGCTGGCCGATGCAGCCCGGCAAAACGCTGAATTCGGTGCTCAGATCATCGACATCAACATGGGGTGTCCGGCCAAGAAAGTCTGCAACAAGGCCGCCGGTTCGGCCCTGATGAAAGACGAGAAGCTGGTGCGGGAAATTCTGGAAGCCGTGGTGAAGGCGGTGGATGTGCCGGTGACCCTGAAAATGCGAACCGGCTGGGACAGAGACAACCGCAATGCTCCGGTCATCGCCAGGATGGCGGAAGATGCCGGCATTCAGGCTCTGGCCGTACACGGCCGTACCCGCGCAGACAAATACAACGGCGACGCGGAGTACGACACCATCGCAGAGGTCAAGGCCAGCGTTGGCATTCCGGTATTCGCCAACGGCGACATTACCACGCCGGAGAAGGCCCGGCAGGTACTCAGCCATACCGGTGCCGACGGCTTGCTGATTGGCCGGGGTGCCCAGGGCCGGCCCTGGATTTTCCGGGAGATTCTTCATTATCTGGAAACCGGAGAGCACCTGCCACAACCGCCCATGGATGAAGTGGAGCGGATTCTGGCCGGGCACCTGGAAGAACTGCACCGTTTCTACGGCGAATTGATGGGCGTGCGTATCGCCAGAAAACACGTGGGCTGGTATCTGCAGTCCCATGATGACAGCAAACAGTTCCGACAACGCTTCAACGCCATCGATGATGCGCTGGAGCAGAAAGACAGCATCGCACAGTATTTTGCAGGCTTACGAAATGGAGAGGTATTCGCAGCATGACCGCTGAGACTTTGGCAAATCAATCCCTAAGCACCCCGGCCAACGATGATCTGCATCAGTTGCACACGGTAAACCACAGCGGCAACAGCGTCACTCTGCGTGACAGCGTAGAAGTTGCCCTGAAGAACTACTTTGAGCAACTCGATGGCGCGCCGGTTACCGACGTGTACCAACTGGTACTGTCAGAAGTGGAAGCCCCGCTGCTGGAGCAGGTGATGAAATACACCCGCAACAACCAGACCAAGGCCTCCACCATGCTCGGGCTGAATCGCGGCACCCTGCGCAAGAAACTCAAGCAATACGGTCTGCTATAATCAGACCTGACCCCACAAGGGCCTCCCGGATGCGTTCGCGAGGCCCTTGTTATTTGCACCCAGGCTTACAATCCGGCTTATCTGACCAGCGAAGAAAGTGACCCATGGCAAACCAGGCAAACACCCCCGTCCGTCGCGCCCTGATCAGCGTGAGTGATAAAACCGGCATCGTCGATTTCGGCCGTGCCCTCACCGAACGCGGCGTCGAGCTGCTCTCCACCGGCGGAACCTTCCGCCTGCTCAAGGAAAACAACGTACCGGTCACCGAAGTGTCCGATTACACCGGTTTCCCGGAAATGATGGATGGCCGGGTCAAAACCCTGCACCCGAAAATCCACGGCGGCATTCTGGGCCGGCGTGGCACCGACGATGCCGTCATGGCTGAGCACGGAATCAATCCCATCGACATGGTGGTGGTGAACCTGTACCCGTTCGAGGACACCGTGGCCAACCCGGACTGCGACCTGGCCACCGCCATTGAAAACATCGACATCGGCGGCCCCACCATGGTTCGTGCCGCCGCCAAGAACCACAACGATGTTGCCATTGTCGTGAACGCCTCCGACTACAACCGCGTTCTGAAAGAACTGGCGGACAACGACGGCGAGCTGACCTACAGCACCCGCTTCGACCTGGCCGTGAAGGCCTTCGAGCACACCGCCGGCTACGACGGTGCCATTGCCAACTATCTGGGCGGGCGTACCCCGGATAACGACAACGCCGACTTCCCCCGCACCTTCAACGCCCAGTTCTTGAAGGTTCAGGATATGCGCTATGGCGAAAACCCGCATCAGCGCGCTGCCTTCTACGCCGAGCGCCACCCGAAGGAAGCCTGTATCGCCACCGCCAAACAGCTTCAGGGCAAGGAACTGAGCTACAACAACGTCGCCGACACCGATGCGGCGCTGGAATGTGTGAAACCCTTCGCCGACCCGGCCTGTGTCATCGTCAAGCACGCCAACCCCTGTGGCGTGGCCATCGGTACCGACATACTGCAGGCCTATGACCTGGCCTTTGCCACCGACCCGACGTCGGCCTTTGGCGGCATCATCGCCTTCAACCGGGAACTGGATGCGGCAACCGCCAAGGCCATCGTGGATCGCCAGTTCGTGGAAGTAATCATCGCCCCGAGCGTAGCGCCGGAAGCGGTCGAGATTGTTGCCGCCAAGAAGAATGTACGCCTGCTGGCCTGCGGCGAATTCGACGGTGAACGCGCCCAGACCATGGACTACAAGCGCGTCACCGGCGGCCTGCTGGTGCAGGATCGTGACCTGGGNATGGTGGCNATGGAAGACGTGAAAGTGGTCACCGAACGCCAGCCCACCGAACAGGAACTGAACGACCTGCTNTTCGCCTGGGAAGTGGCCAAGTACGTTAAATCCAACGCTATTGTCTATGCCAAAGCCGGNCGCACCATCGGCGTCGGCGCCGGCCAGATGAGCCGCGTCTACAGCGCCAAGATTGCAGGCATCAAAGCCGCCGACGAAAACCTGGAAGTGAAGGGTTCCGTCATGGCGTCGGATGCGTTCTTCCCGTTCCGTGACGGCATCGACGCCGCGGCCGAAGCCGGCATTACCGCCGTGATTCAGCCCGGCGGCTCCATGCGCGACCAGGAAGTGATCGATGCCGCCAACGAGCATGGCATCGCCATGGTCTTCACCGGCATGCGCCATTTCCGTCACTGATCAAAGAACTCAGGAGTAACACATGAACATTCTGGTTATTGGCAGTGGCGGACGTGAGCACGCCCTGGCGTGGAAAGCCGCCCAGTCACCGCAAGCAGATAAAGTGTTTGTCGCCCCGGGTAACGCCGGCACCGCCCGGGAACCGAATCTGGAAAACGTCAACCTGGACGTGATGGACCTGGACGGCCTGGCCAACTTCGCCGAGCAGAACAACGTCGGCCTGACCATCGTTGGCCCGGAAGCCCCGCTGGTGGCCGGCGTGGTGGACAAATTTGAAGCCCGCGGCCTGCGCATCTTCGGTCCCAGCGCTGGCGCCGCCCAGCTGGAAGGCTCCAAGGCCTTCACCAAGGACTTCCTGGCCCGCCAGAAGATTCCCACCGCCGACTACGCCAATTTCACCGATGTCGACGAGGCCCTCGCCTACGTGCGTGAAAAAGGCGCACCCATCGTGGTCAAAGCCGACGGCCTGGCCGCCGGTAAAGGTGTAATCGTCGCCACGACGCTGGCAGAAGCCGAAGATGCCATCCGCGACATGCTCGCAGGCAACGCCTTTGGCGATGCCGGCAGCCGCGTGGTGGTGGAAGAGTTTCTGGACGGCGAAGAAGCCTCCTTCATCGTGATGGTCGACGGCAAGAACGTACTGGCCATGGCCACGTCCCAGGACCACAAGCGCGTAGGCGACGGCGACACCGGCCCCAACACCGGTGGCATGGGAGCTTATTCCCCCGCCCCGGTGGTCACTGCCGATGTGCACCAGCGGATCATGGACGAGGTAATCTACCCCACGGTCAACGGCATGGCGGCGGAGGGCCACCCGTACAAGGGTTTCCTGTACGCCGGCCTGATGATCGATACCAGCGGTGCACCCAAGGTCATTGAGTTCAACTGCCGCTTTGGCGATCCGGAAACCCAGCCGATCATGCTGCGCATGAAGTCAGATCTGGTGGAACTGTGTCAGGCCGCCGTGGATGGCAAGCTGGACGCGTGCGATTCCGAGTGGGATGAACGCGCCTCTGTCGGCATTGTACTCGCTGCTGGTGGCTATCCCGCCAGCTACGACAAGGGCGATGTCATCTCCGGCCTGCCGGACGGTGAAACAGAAGGTGAGAAGGTCTTCCACGCCGGCACCAAACTCAACGGCGACGACGTAGTCACTGCCGGGGGCCGCGTGCTCTGCGCTACCGCTCTGGGTAACACCGTCACCGAAGCCCAGCAACGGGCCTATGAGCTGGCAAAGAAAATCAGCTGGAACGGCATGTTCTACCGCAACGACATTGCCTACCGGGCCATTGCCCGGGAGCAGAGCTGAGGCTCCGGCTCGTCGAGTAACAGCGTCAGCCCGGTCATTGACCGGGCTTTTTTATGGGTTAGTGTTGGCATTCAATAATAGTCATAACGAAAAGGAGTTCCCTGTGCGCCGTACTCACCTGAAGCTGTTCCTGCTGCTGACCGTTACCCTGCTGGTCAGCGCCTGCTCCCGCCAGAGCATCTACGAAAACGCCATAGACTGGGAACGCTCAAGCGCCGGCCTGAAGGCCGCACAGGTCACCGTTGGCGATCTGGACGTTGCCTATCTTCGCAGTGAAGAACCGGTCGATGGCGACACTCTGGTTCTGATCCACGGCTTCGGCGCCAACAAGGATAACTGGACCCGTCTGGCCAAAGAGTTCCAGGGTGAGTTCAACATCTATGCCCTCGATCTGCCAGGCCATGGCGACAGCAGTAAACCCCTGGACATCGGCTACCGTTTTGAGGATCAGGTAGATTACGTCCACCAGATACTGAAGGAACTCGGGGTGGAACGCTTCCACATGATGGGCAACTCCATGGGCGGTGCCATCACTGCCCTCTACGCTGCCACCCATCCAGAACAGGTTCACACAGCCGTACTGTTCGACCCTGCCGGTATCTTCGAATATGAAAGTGAGCTGGTGGACCTGGTCATGGATGGCGACAACCCGCTCATCCCGAAACGGGAAGGCGATTTCGACCGCCTGCTGGACTTCGCTCTGGAAAAACGCCCTTTCGTGCCCTGGCCGATCTTTGATGTGATGGAAGAAAAGGCCATCGCCAACCGGGAAGTCAACGAAGTCATTTTCCGGGCCATCCGAGACACCGGCTTCGAGCCGGATTTCCGCAACGCCATCACCAACATCCAGGCGCCGGTTCTGGTGGTCTGGGGCAAACTCGACCGGGTAATTGACTATCGCAATGCCGATGTCTTTGTCGAAGCTATCCCGAACGCGCGCAAGGCCATTCTCGATGATATCGGCCACGCGCCGATGGTGGAGGCGCCGGAGGAATCGGCAGACCTGTTCCGGGACTTTCTTGCCGACCGGCAGCCCTGAAACCATTCGCCACTACAGCTAGGCCCGAAAAAAAGGTAGGCTTCAGAGCTTTGGATTCCGTCGTCAGAAGATTCGCCCATGCCTGAAGCCATCTGGATAAGTTTTGCCTTTGTTATCGGCCTTCTCGTCAAGGGAATCGGTTTGCCTCCGCTGGTTGGCTATCTGGCCGCCGGCTTTGTGCTCAGCGGCCTCAGCGCAACTACCAGCATCACTGCAGAGCCCACCGATGTACTGGCCCACATTGCTCATCTTGGCGTTTTGCTGCTCTTGTTTACGGTCGGCCTGAAGCTGAAGCTACGCTCCATTGTCAGCCCGGAAGTCATCGGCGGCAGTCTGCTCCACTTCGCGATTACCTGTGTGGTGTTTGCCCCCGGCCTCTACCTGCTTTTTGACCTGGACTGGACAACGGCCCTGATGCTGGCGATCGCCCTGTCCTTTTCCAGCACCGTACTGGCCGCCAAGGTACTGGAAAGCAAACGGGAACTCAGAGCCTTCCACGGCCGGGTCGCTATTGGCATATTGATTATGCAGGATCTGATTGCACTGGTGGTGATGAGTCTCGCGGCCGGCAAAACACCCTCAGAATGGGCTGTCATTGTATTCGGCCTTCCGTTGCTCCGGCCGCTGCTTTACAGGCTGCTGGATGCCAGCGGGCACGACGAACTGCTGGTACTGCTCGGGCTTCTGCTGGCCCTGGTGGTTGGTGGCCTTGGGTTTGAGGCCGTGGGTCTGAGCTCGGAATTGGGTGCATTGGTGTTCGGTGCCATGCTGGCCAACCACCCCCGTTCCCAGGAACTGGCCAAGTCCCTTTGGAGCGTGAAAGAAATCTTCCTGGTCGGTTTTTTCCTGCAGATCGGCATTGACGGCCTGCCAGACCAGCAGGCTCTGATCTTTGCGGCAGTAGCAGCCTTGCTCTTGCCACTCAAAGGCATCCTGTTCTACTTCCTGCTGCTGGCTTTCCGCCTGCGGGCTCGCAGTAGCTTCCTCACCTCGCTGTCACTCACAAACTACAGTGAATTCGGGCTCATTGTCGCCAGTGTTGCCCTGCCAGAATGGCTGGTTCCGCTGGCGATATCGGTTTCCCTGTCGTTTGTATTTTCGGCGCCGCTCAACCGGTTTTCCCACAGTATTTACGAGCATGTTGCCCACAAGCTGGTTCGTTTCGAGAGTCAGAAACGTCATCCTGATGAGCAACCTATCTCGCTGGGTACTACACGGGTTCTGGTGATGGGCATGGGGCGAACAGGCACTGCGGCTTACGATTGGCTTGCGCCCCATGAAACGCGAATCATGGGGATCGACTCAGACCCTGCCAAAACCGAGAAACACCAGAAAGATGGGCGCAATGTCGTCTTTGCAGACGCCGAAGACACCACCTTTTGGGAAGGTCTGCACATGCCGGAACTCAACTCGGTGGTGCTGGCAATGAGTGACATCGAAGGCAAGCTTATCGCCGCGCGGATGCTGCGCAAGCTCGGCTTCGAGGGCTATATCGTGGCGCACACCATGTATGCCGATGAAGCCGTAAAAATTCGCGAAGCCGGCGCCAATGATGCCTACCTCACGATGAGTGAGACCGGCGTGGCCCTGGCAAGTCACCTTATGGACAAATCAGGAATTCAGGCGGCGCAGGTGCGGAACCCGGTGTAAACATCACTGCGAAACGGCAGATACGCCTGCCGGTAGGTGCCACGGATCAGGTTGGATGAGGTGGCACAGCTGCCGCCCTTGGTGACTTTGTGCGTGGCAAACTGCAGGGTCGACATGAACGGGTACATATCCACCTTGAAGCCGTCATAGGGCAGGAACTCGTTGCTGGTCCATTCCCACACCGAACCCACCATCTGCCGGCAGCCAAACAGGCTATCGCCGGCCGGGTAATCCGACACCGGGTTGCGAGCCATGGTCCGGGCATCCATATCCGCCCGCACAGCATCCGGTGACTCATTACCCCACGGAAAACGCCTGAACGGCTCACCGGGTTTATTGCCCAGCGCCGCCACTTCCCATTCATACTCGGTCGGCAACCGCCGCCCGGCCCAGGTACAGAAGGCTTCCGCCTCCCAGTAGCTGACATGGTTAACCGGGGCGTCNGGCTGCAACGGCAGCCAGCGATCAAACNCCCGCTCCTGCCACTGTTCGTCATGCCAGCGCCAATACAGCGGATGCCGGGGCAACCGCATCATTGGCTCGTTTACCCCATGGACCAGACTGACGTCCTGCTCGGTTTCCAGCCACTTGCGGCCGCCGAACGACCAGAGTTCGGGACGCCTGTAACCATCATCGTCTACAAACGCCTGGAATTCCCGGTTGCTCACCAGCGTGCGACTGATGGCAAACGCCGGCAGCTCGACCTCAAAATGGGGCTTCTCGGCATCAAAGGCAAAGTCTTCGGTCGCGTACTGTTGCGACTCACCGGGCATGCCAATAACCCAGCGACCGGCCGGGATCTGAGCATCACCGCTGATCGACTCGCCCGGAGCAGGCCGATCACCTTTGTAATCCAAAGGCGCCGGGTAGCCGACTGTCTGCCGACACCAGATGAGCGACTCGATGTGCATGTTCTGGTGGTAGATGGCGTAGCGGTACAGGTACAGCTCCCGGTCGGTGAGCCCCCGGGACTGAATCCGCTCCGCGACCCGGTCGTAGATGGTATTGAAATACTGAAGCGTGGCCTCCCGGCCGGGAAACAGATCACGGCGCCAGCGATCCTTGTGATCGACATGGAATGAATCCCAAAGGTCATCCATGGAGGGATCGTAGCTCGGTGTTCCGTCCAACAGGTTGAAGACAAAGACCTCGTAGAAAAACGCTGAGTGGCCCATTTCCCAAAGTGGCGGATTCACCCCCGGATGATACGGGACCTCGAGTTTGTCTTCCGGTAACGACACAATCAGGCTCTCGGTGCGGACGCGAGCCTGTTCCAGTTCATCCAGAAGCTCTTTTTTGTTCATGGTTAGACCTTATCTCTCTCAGCCTGAAACCTCGGTGCAGGAGCAAGTTCCGAGAGGCTTTCCAAAAAGCGCTCCTGCCGGCACATCCATGTGTCGCTTATGTTCCGCCATCCATGGCTCCACAAATTTTTGGAAAGCCTCTCGGAACTTGCTCTTCATACGCCTTAGATAGACGAGAGTATCAAACAAAAAACCGCCGCCGGTAGTCACCGACGACGGTTATCTCTTTATGACGACGATAGCCTGCCCCGATTCAGCTCACTCGCAAGTGGCAAGCAGGGCGCAAAAACTGCGATCAGGCGGCTTTGCGTTTGCGCCGCCAGTCCGCCAGGTCTTCGATCAGCTTGTAGAACAAGGGCACGAAGAACAGGGCCAGGGTACTGGCCACCAGCATGCCGCCAACCACCACGGTACCGATTTCCTGCCGGCTCACAGCACCCGCGCCGGTACTGAATGCCAGCGGCAAAGAACCCACGATGAACGTCAGCGCGGTCATCATGATCGCCCGGAAGCGCTGGCGGGCTGCGGTGCTGGCGGCCTCGAACGAACTCATGCCCGTTTGCCGGTTCTGGGCGGCGAACTCAACGATCAGAATCGCGTTTTTCGCCGCCAGGCCAATCAGCACCAGCAACCCTACCTGGAAGTAGATGTCGTTGGGGAAGCCACGCAACAGCGAGGCCAGTGCTGCCCCGAATACCCCGAAGGGTACCGCGGTAGCCACTGCCACCGGCAGACCCCAGCGCTCGTATTGGGCGGCGAGGATCAGAAACACCAGTAGCAGCCCCATGCCAAAGGCGAGGGTGCCGGAGTCCGCAGAGTCCTGCAGCTGATAGGCTTCACCGGTCCAACCCAGCAACGTGTTTCGGTCAAACTGCTGATTGGCAACTTCCTGCAGCGCGGTCAGGGCTTCGCCCGTGGTGTGGCCCGGCGTCGGGTCCGCAAGCAGTTTGGCCGCGGGGTAGACGTTAAAGCGGTTCAGGATGTCCGGTCCGCTCACCCGCTCCAGCTCCACGAGTGAGCTCAGGGGAATCATCTCCCCATAGGAGGAACGCACAAACACCTTGCGCAGGTCATCCGGGTGGCTTCGGAATTCGCCTTCAGACTGCAGTGTCACCTGCCAGTTTCGCCCCTGCAGGGTAAAGTCGTTTACATACAGGCCGCCAAACGTGCTCTGCATGGTGGTGAAAATCTGATCCACCGGCACACCTGCCGCCTGGGCCTTTTCCCGGTCAACAATCGCCTGATAGCGGGGAATACCGGTATCCAGGGTCACCCGGACGTTGGTCAGTTCCGGGCGCTGGTTGGCAGCCTGGGTAAACCGGTCCGCCATCGCCTTGATCTCGGCTGGTGTGCGGCCACCACGGGCCTGGATGTAACCTTCCACACCGCCGGTGGTCGACAGCCCCTGGATCGGTGGCGGGGTAAAGGCAATGACAAAGGCTTCGGGCATACCAAACCCGATACCCATAATCTTGTTGGCAATGTCGGCCGCGCCCTGGCCTTCGCCTTCTCGCTCAGCCCAGTCCTCCAGCGTTACGAACGCGACACCGCTGTTGGTGCGCAAGGCACTGGAAATAATGTCAAAACCGGCAAAGGCGACAACGTCTTTCACCTCAGGCAGCTGCAGCATGTTCTGCGCCAGCTCGTCCCGGGTGGCTTCGGTGCGGCTGAGGGAAGAGGTGGCCGGTAATGAATAAGCCGTCAGCACAAAGCCCTGGTCCTCCTGGGGGACCAGCCCGGACGGCATCTTGTTGAGCAGGAAAACGGTGCCACCGATCATGGCTGCGAACAGCAGTACGCCGATCACGGCGTGGCGCAGTAGCCAGTCCACAACCGCCGAAAAACCGTTGGTGACCTTGTCGAAACCGGCATCGAACCAGCGGAATACGGTGAGCTGTTTGCCTTCATGGCCGAGCAACAGGGCGCACATGGCAGGCGTCAGCGTCAGGGCGACGACACCGGAGATCACCACAGATACGGCAATGGTGATAGCAAACTGCCGATAGAGTTCACCACTGAGCCCACCCAGGAACGCAACCGGTGCAAACACCGCCACCAGCACCAGCGTGGACGCCACCACGGCCCCGGATACCTGGCTAACCGTCGTCACGGCGGCATTGTAAGGCGACATGCCCTCTTCCTTGATCAGCCGTTCTGCGTTTTCCATGATGATGATGGCGTTATCCACCACCACACCGATGGCCAGTATCAAGCCAAACAGGGTCAGCAGGTTGACCGAGAACCCCATGGCCTGCATGCCGGCAAAGGTGCCCACCAGGGACACCGGAATGGCGATCAACGGAATCAGCGTGGCGTTGAAATGCTGCAGGAACAGGAAGGTCACCACAACCACCAGCAGCACCGCCACGATGAAGGTGGAGATCACCTCCTGAATGGAGATATCAATGAAGCGGGTGGTGTCGTAGGGTACATTGTATTCGAGGCCTTCCGGGAAACGGTCGGCAATTTCCTTCATGGCTTCGTTCACCGCTTCCGCAGCATCCAGTGCATTGGCGCCCGGCTGCAGATACACACCCATCGGCACAGTGGCTCCGCCGTTATAGATGGCGGCGAAATCATAGTTCTGGGCGCCCAGCTCTATCCGTGCCACATCTTTCAGGCGCAACGACGCGCCCTGATCATCACTGCGAAGAATCACTTCGCCAAATTCTTCCGGGCTGGTGAGCCGGCCCGGAGCGGACACGCTGAAGGTGAACGCCTGGCCTTCCGGCGCCGGCTCTGCCCCTATCCGGCCAGCGGCAAACTGGGCATTCTGGGCCCGCAGGGCGCCAGCCACATCCGCCGGTGTCAGCTCAAACTGCGCCAGTTTGTCCGGGCGCAGCCAGATACGCATGGAGTAATCCTGGGCGCCAAACAGCGAGGCGTCCCCGATGCCGGGCAGGCGTACCAGCTCATCCAGCACGTTCAGCAGCGCGTAGTTGGAAATCTCCACCACG
>JGI12534J12829_1000091_pt1 | contig 21706 bp, 20 predicted proteins | sample TtanPargueraPR_6_FD_12829 | JGI IMG/M metagenome (IMG submission 12829)
TGCGCCTGCCGGCGCAGCCATACCTCTCCACAAAAACAACACTGGCTGGCGCCTGAAACACGGTGTCTGGAGGTTTCTTTATGCAAATGTTCCACAGAAAAAATGGTGAAGAGCAGCCGTACTGGCCTGCTGGTCCCTTCAAGGTTCGTCTTCCGTTTGTGCATTACCGCTGGGAATTCGCGGAGATGGTGCAGGCGTTGATCATGTTTGTGGTCAGTCTGGCCATGATTCCGCTGCTGGAAAAATATCTCGGTGTTCCCTACGATGTGGCCCTTGCTTACGTGGTGATCTGCGGTATCGGCTTTATGCTGCCAGCCTTGCTGGGTGTGCCTCTGGTGCCCGGCTGGATTACCCCGGGTATTCCGGTGGTGCTGCTGTTCCTTTCCGATTATGAACCCGGTCCTGAGGCCATCCAGGCGCTGTTTGCATTGCAGTTCCTGGTGTTCCTGATCTTCCTGATTCTGGGCGTGACCCGGCTGGGCAGTAAACTGGTTAACTGGATCCCGCGCTCTATGAAGGGCGGCATCATTATCGGTGCCGGTATTGCGGCATTGATGGGTGAAATCGAGGCCGGCGGCCGCCTGGCCAACACGCCGATCTCCCTGATCGTGGGTGGCCTGGTGTGTCTGTATCTGATGTTCTCCGTCTCGTTCAAAGGCTTTGTCGACAAGAACGTGCTGGCCCGCAAGATTGCCAACTACGGCATGGTGCCGGGCATGGTGGTGGCCATTCTGGTGGGCTTTGCCACCGGCGAATACGATGTGCCGAATGTTGAGTGGGGGATCACCAAGCCAGCGTTCGACCAGTTGTGGAACTACCTGCCGTTTAGTGTTGGTTTCCCGGATCTGAATGTATTCCTGTATGCGATTCCGACCGCAGTCATTGCCTACGTCATTGCCTTCGGTGACATCGTGGTTGGTCAGTCCCTGATGAACCGTGTCGACCACCTGCGCAAAGACGAAGACATCGACAACAGCGTGGACCGCGTGCACCTGGTGACCGCTATCCGTAATGGCGGCCACGCATTCTTCGCGCCTTACCCTGGCCTGGCTGGCCCGATCTGGACGGCGGTGACCGCCACCATGGCCGAGCGCTACAAGTATGGCCGTAATGCCATGGATTCCATCTACAGCGGTGGCGGCACCTTCTGGATTACAGGCTTCATCGCACTGTTTGTGCTGCCGCTCGTGAGCTTCTTCCAGCCGGTGCTGCCGATTGCCCTGTCGCTGACATTGCTGCTGACTGGCTACATCTGTCTGATGGTGGGCCTGGAGCAACTGGAAAACAACACCGAACGTGGTATTGCTGGCACCATGGGCGTAGTACTCGCGGTTTACGGCGCGGGCTGGGGCCTGGCCACTGGTGCGGTGTTGTACTTCCTGATCGAGCGCACTCATATTCTCGGCTTTACCCCCGACCCGGAAGCACCGGGCGCGGAGCCGGTCAACGAGCACTGAACCTGATGCCGCCGTGTTCGGCGGCGGCATCTACCCACTGTGTGTCCTTGGGAGGCCTGAGCGCCTCCCTTTTTTGTTTCTGTCAGGGTTTCTGACAAGTTGTCATATTGTGACAAAGCGTCTTTTTTTCTTGAGGTATGCCTTCCGGTTTGCAGTTACGTGGGGGTAAACTGATCCCGTTGATTAAAAATTATCCGCAGTCAAACTCCCGATAACAACAAACAGACCACCGGAGGCTGCCATGACGATCAGCTCCACCCCCGATGGTGTCACGGTCAAACCCCGGCACCTGCGGTTCGATGTTCGTACCGAACTGAGAACGCTCTGGCATGGTAACGATGCCTTTCGAACGGCCTTTTTCAATGCCTTGTCCCTGCAGTTTCCGGATGGCGAGCAACAGTTTATCAACGCAGTCCGGCTCTACCGGGATCAGATTACCGATCCCAAGTTGAAGGAGGAGATCAAGGGCTTTATCGGCCAGGAGGCTCTGCATAGCCGCGAGCACAAGGAATACAACGAGGCTCTGAAAGCCCGGGGCTACGATATTGATGCCCTGGACGAACGGTTCCGCAAACATATGGAGTGGGTCGGGCGCCTGCCGCCGAGTCGGCAGCTGGCCGGGACTTGTGGTGCTGAGCACTACACGGCCGTTCTGGCCAACGCCATTCTCAGTCACCCGGAGTGGATGGAAGGGGCGACTCCAACCATGAAGAGGTTGTGGCGCTGGCATGCCATTGAGGAAACCGAACACAAGTCGGTGGCCTTCGACGTATACCGTGCCTGTATTGGCAACGACAAGCTTCGCCGGATCGTGTTCCTGTTCGTAACCTGGAATTTCTTTCGCTACACCTTCCTCAATACCTGCAGCCTTCTGAAAACCGACGGCAAGCTCTGGAGCCTGAGAACCTGGTTGGGCGGTCTGAATTTCCTGTGGGGCAAGCCGGGGGTTCTGCGCAAGTGCCTGCCGGATTTTCTGGCCTATTTCCGGCGGGATTTTCACCCGTGGCAGCAGGACAATCGCGGTTTGCTGGAAGCCAATCTGAGGGAACTGGAAGCCTGATCCGGTTCCCGGGTTGCTGAAATTTTCATCAGCCTGTGTAACACTGGGGCGCTGCAAAATAATCATAAGAAAGGGCGTACCCGCCAGAGGACGCGCCCGAACCCGGAGACATTCAGCATGCGAGTTGGTCTGATCGTTGATAGCGCCTGTGATCTACCCTATGAATTCGCCCGCAAACACGACCTGTTTGTGCTGCCCGTCACGGCCATAATTGATGGCCAGACCTACATCGATAACCACGATCCTGTCCGTACCCAGGAGTTCTATCAGAGCGGCCTGCTCGATAAGGGGCACCAGGCGGAAACGGAGGCGTTCAGCGCCGAGCAGATTCATGATCTTTTCATGGAAAAAATTGTCACCGAATTTGATGTCGCCATCTGCGAAACTGTTACCCGCAGCCGGAGCCTGATTTACCAGAACGCATCTGAAGCCATGAACTCTGTGATGGCGCATTATGAAGAGGCGCGCAAGGCTGCAGGCCGGGATGGTAAGTTTTCCATGCGGGTGATCGACAGCAAACAGATCTTTGCCGGCCAGGGGCTGCTGGCGGCTCACACGCTGAAGCTGATTGGCCAGAAAGTATCGAAGAATGCGCTTCGCCATGAAGTGGAAACCTTCACCGACAAAATCTACACCTGTGTCATTCCCCGGGATCTGCATTACATCCGTGAACGCGCCCGGCGCCGAGGTGACAAAAGCGTGTCTGCGGTGGCGGCTTTCCTGGGTAAGGCGCTGAACATCATCCCGGTGATTTTCGGGCAGGGTGTGGAAGGCAAACCGGTTGCCAAGACCCGTAACTTCGACATGGCTGTAGAGAAGGTGATGAATTACGCGGTCGCCCGGGTGGAAGCTGGTTTGCTGACGCCGTACGTCAGCCTTTCCTGTGGCCTGAGCTGGACCGAAATCGAGGATCTGCCGGGCCTGAATCGGCTTCGGGACGCCTGCGAGCAGAACGGCGTTGAGCTGTTGTTGTCCCAGATGGGCATTACCAGTGCCATTTATGTGGGGCCGGGCAGTATCTGCCTGGCGTTGGCAGCCGAGCCTCACGAGTTCAGTGATTTTCAGTAAATCGAACGGGCCGGTCGCCAGACTGGCCCTGTATCACGCCTGAAGGTGTAGTTCGGGCAAACCCGCCTTACGCCGGAACGTGTTAGCCTCTTTGCCAGACAAGAAAACCTGGCAAAGGAAAACAGGCTTATGACCGAGACCACCTCAACCCTGGCGGACCAATTACTTGAAGCCCACGTTCGGCACGAGCTGAATGCCCTGAAAGGCGCCAAACTGAAAAAGTTCCTGCATCAGGAAGTGGACGAACTGCTGGAGTATGCCAATAGCGTGACCCTGGAACGCGTGTGGTCAGTGCCGAGCAGATTATGGGCCTGATCCGGCGGGTGGTGGTGAGCATGGAGCTGGATGCCGGCATTCCGGAGCTGGCAGCGGACCTGGCAACCGAAGTGTTGAAGGCCCCGGTTCAGAGCCAGACCAGGCTGGGCGATATTCTGTCCCGGGAGCAGGCCAGTGCGTTTGTTGAGGAAGCCCTGGAGTTGCGCCACCAGCGGGAACGGGTGATCAGTGAGATTATGGCGCACCCGGTTTATCAGGAGCTGGTGTCGAATGTGGTCTATCACGGCCTGGTGAACTACCTCTACGAGGATAATCTGATTACCCGCTCAGTACCCGGGGTGGGCTCGATGATGAAATTCGGCAAGAAAATGGCTAACAAGGCCGTGCCGGGACTGGATGAGACCTTTGAACGCCGCATCAAGGCCTGGCTTTCGGACAGCCTGCCGAGCCTGATTGCCCGAAGTGAGCAGTTCCTGCACAAGGCTTTGAGTGATGACGAACTGCGTGACACAGTCATGGCGGCCTGGGTGTCTCTCGAAGACCGAACCATCGAGGATCTGCAGGACGGACTGGGTGATGTTCAGCTGCAGGAATTTGTGGTGCTGGGCTATGACTTCTGGCTGCATTTCCGCCAGACACCGTATTTTGAGGGCTGTGTTCAGGCAGTAGTGGAGGGATTGTATGCCCGTTATGGTAACCAACCAGTGATGAACCTGCTCGCGGATATCGGCGTCACGCGGGAAGTGATTGTCACTGAACTTGAAGCGGTGGGCTTGCCGCTGGTGGATCTGCTCCGGCAGGAGGGCTACCTGGAGGCGTTGTTGCGGCGCAGGCTGGAACCGTTCTATCGTTCGGCGGCGACGAAAAAGCTGCTGGCGGCCGCTGGCTGAAACGCATCAGGGCCAAACACAAAAAAGGCCGGAGGTGATGCCTCCGGCCTTTTTGTTTGCGCGCGGCCTGGTCTCAGCGCTCCAGGTACTTGAGTTTGTCGGGCTTACCGTCCCACTCTTCGGCATCTGGCAGCGGGTCTTTCTTTTCAGTGATGTTGGGCCACTTGCCGGCCAGCTCTGCGTTGATTTCAACAAAGGCTTCCTGGCCTGCCGGTAGCTCGTCTTCCGAGAAGATGGCCTCGGCCGGGCACTCTGGCTCGCACAGGGCGCAGTCAATGCACTCGTCCGGGTCGATCACCAGAAAGTTGGGGCCTTCGTAGAAGCAGTCCACGGGGCAGACTTCCACGCAGTCGGTGTATTTACACTTGATGCAGTTATCAGTAACGATAAACGCCATAGTCAGATCCCTGGTTCGTAGAAGATTCAGTCTCATCGGGAGCCTGTCAGTTACCCGGCCCCGTTTATAATTTGGAGCGATATTGTAGGGAGCCCCCCACACTGCCGCAAGCGTTGGCCTGCTATATCGTTATTACCCAGATCAAGTTTGGCGCAGAATGCTGTTATTTTGCCAGTAACCCCTTGAGTTCATAAAGCTGGTTCAGCGCGTCTCTTGGGGTAATGCCGTCCAGATCGAGCTTTTCCAGGGCCTGTTCCACCACGCTCGGCTCGGCCATGGCAAACATATCGCCCTGGTACACCGCCTCCACACTGGCGGCCTTTGTCGCAGTTGGTGCAGCCGGTTTCGGCTCGTTAACGCTCACGGGTGCTGGCGACGGGGTGCTGCCTGCTTCCAGGCCTTCCAGATGCGCCAGCTGGGTTTTGGCGTTGCGGATCACATCCTGGGGTACCCCGGCCAGTTTTGCCACCTGCAGCCCGTAACTCTGGCTTGCCGGGCCATCGTGCACATTGTGCAGAAACACGATGGAGTCGTCGTGCTCGGTGGCGGTCAGATGCACGTTAACCGCATGTTCCAGGTCATCGGCCAGCTGGGTCAGCTCGAAGTAGTGGGTGGCGAACAGGGTATAACACCGGATGTTCTTCGCCAGGTGCTCGGCCGTGGCCCAGGCCAGCGAAAGGCCATCGAAGGTGCTGGTGCCGCGGCCCACTTCATCCATCAACACCAGGCTGTGTTCGGTGGCATTGTGCAGGATATTGGCGGTTTCGGTCATTTCCACCATGAAGGTGGAGCGGCCACCGGCAATGTCATCCGAGGAGCCCATGCGGGTGAAGATCCGGTCCACCGGGCCAAGCACGGCGCGGTTGGCGGGCACGAAACTGCCGGTGTAGGCCAGCAGGGCAATCAGGGCGGCCTGGCGCATGTAGGTGGACTTACCGCCCATGTTCGGGCCGGTGATCACCAGCATGCGGCGTTTGGTATCCATCAACAGGTTGTTGGGCACAAACGGCTCGTCGAGCAGCTGCTCCACCACCGGGTGCCGACCTTCCTCCACATCAAATCCTGGCTGGTCGGTAAATTCCGGCGCGGTGAAGCGCAGGGACGTGGCTCGTTCGGCGAAGTTGCTCAGCACGTCGAGTTCGGCCAGGGCCTGGGCGGCGTCCTGCAGCGGGGCCAGCTGTTCGGCCACGGTTTCCAGGACGTCGTCGTACAGGCCTTTTTCCCGGGCCAGGGCACGGCTTTTGGCGCTCAGTGCCTTGTCCTCAAACTCTTTCAGTTCCGGTGTGATGAAGCGTTCGGCGTTTTTCAGGGTCTGGCGGCGGATATAGTCCACGGGTGCCTGGTCAGACTGCGCCCGGCTGATTTCGATGTAGTAACCATGCACCCGGTTGTAGCCCACTTTCAGGGTGGAAATGCCGGTGCGTTCACGCTCCCGGGTTTCCACATCCAGCAGGTACTGGCCGGCGTTTTCACTGATGTTGCGGAGTTCATCCAATTCTTCGTCGAAGCCTTCGGCAATCACACCGCCATCACGAATCACCACGGGCGGGTTGTCGATGATGGCGCGTTCCAGCAGGTCGGCCAGTTCCGGGTATTCACCGATGACGGTGGCCAGCTTCACGACATGGTGTGAGTTGACCGGTTTCAGTGCCTCCTGCAGTTCTGGCAGGGCATGAAAAGCGTCGCGCAGGCGCGCAAGGTCCCTGGGGCGGGCAGAACGCAGTGCAACCCGGGCCAGAATCCGTTCGATATCACCCACCCGTTTCAGCAGATCGTGCACCGGCTCATAGTGGAAACCGTCCAGCAGCGCAGATACTGCCTGCTGGCGCTGGCGCACGCGCTCAACATCCCGAAGTGGACGNTTCAGCCAGCGTCGGAGCTCCCGGGCTCCCATGGCNGTGGCGGTGCGGTCCATCACCCAGGCCAGGGTGTGTTGTTGGCCACCCATCAGGTTGGTGTCGATTTCCAGNTTCCGGCGGCTGGCGGCATCCAGTATCACGGCGTCTTCCCGGCGTTCGCGGGTCAGTTTNCGGATATGNGGCAGNGCCGTGCGCTGGGTCTCCTTGGCGTATTGCANCAGGCAGCCNGCAGCGCAAACGGCCAGGGTCAGGTCTTCGCAGCCAAAGCCGGTGAGATCGCGTACCTGCAACTGCTGGGTGATCACCCGGAGGGCGGTGTCCGATTCAAACAGCCAGGGGCCCTGNCGGCGTACGCCGGTGAAACCCTCAAGGATNTCGGTATAGGGAAAATCCTCGCTGATCAGGATTTCAGCGGGTCGCAGGCGCTGNAGCTCACCCTGCAGGGCTTCAAGGCTCTCCAGTTCCGACACCGCGAACCGGCCNCTGGAAATATCCAGNGAGGCAAANCCGAACTGCTCTTTGTGATGGTAGATGGCTGCCAGCAGGTTATCGCGGCGGTCTTCCAGAAACGCCTCGTCACTCAGTGTGCCGGGAGTGACAATGCGCACGACCTTGCGTTCCACCGGGCCCTTGCTGGTGGCAGGATCTCCAATCTGCTCGCAGATAGCGATGGACTGGCCCGCGCGAACCATGCGGGCAATGTAGCCTTCGGCCGAATGGAAGGGTACCCCTGCCATGGGAATCGGATTACCTCCGGACTGGCCACGTGCGGTCAAGGTAATGTCCAGCAACTCTGCGGCTTTTTTAGCGTCGTCGTAAAACAGCTCGTAGAAGTCCCCCATGCGGTAGAACACCATCTCGTTCGGGTGTTCTCCCTTGATTTTCAGGTACTGCTGCATCATCGGGGTGTGCTTGGACAGGTCCGTCATAGTTCCTCAATTCTTCCGGGTAAACATCGGCAAGGGTGGTGGCACGCCGTTCGGGATACCAAAACCCGCGATGGTACCACGGTCCGGAGGTGTCGGCAGCCGGTCAGTCACTCAGGGCATCATCAGTCCGGGATAGTCTGTCGCCAGCCTTTGCAGGTCAGCCGGTTCGTCGACGTCGTTCAGGGTTTCGCTCTCCGCCAGCCGCCACCCCAGGGCCGCCAGACGCTGTCGGGTGATGGCGGCCACCTGTTCGGTACTCCAGGGTATATCCGTGAAGAGGGCCGGGCTGAAACGCCGGAGCCCCAGCAGGGCATAGCCGCCGTCGGCGACCGGGCACAGGCAGGCATCGTGGTTCAGGAGGTCGCCGGCCATTTGCTTCAGTCGGTTGGCGTCAAGATCCGGGCAGTCCGTTCCGATCAGGATCACCGGTAAGCCGGCCGTCAGGGCATGTCTGGCGGCTTCCGCCATGCGATGGCCCAGGTCACCTTCAGCCTGGGAAGACAGGATGGCTCGGTCCCCAGGGTCCAACTGTTGCCAGTATTCTGCCGCAGGATCCGGGCTGACACAGAGCTCCACCGGGCCGATATTGGCGTCGAGGGCCTGCGCCAGAGTGTGCCGCAGCATGCGGTCTGCCAGCCGGGCGGCACCGGCCTCGCCCAACGCCGGGATCAGGCGGGTTTTTACCTTTCCGGGTCGGGGTTCTTTGGCGATAACAATAATACGTGTCTGGTTCATCGGTAACGGGCTGCCAGTTGGTCTGCGGGAACGCCGCGCCAATAGGCCCAGCGCAACTGCCACATTAAAAAGATCGTCCGCCAGCCGCCGCGCTGGTCCCAGCGCCGGCCGGAGGTGACCACTCTGTCACTCAGACACACCGGGGGCGTGATGTGTTTCAGGCGTTTGCAGATTTCCACATCTTCCATCAGTGGTTGTTCCGGAAAGCCTCCGACCTGCTCGAACAGGGTTCGAGTCATAAACAGGGCCTGATCGCCCGTGGCGATGCCGGTCAGTCTCGAGCGCAGATTCATCATGGCGCCAACGATCGGCAACAGGCGGGAGCGGCCGTCGATACGAACATCAAAACGGCCCCAGCTGGTTTCTGAGCGTGCCAGGTGAGTCATTACTTGCGTGTCCGCATGCTCCGGCAACCGGGTGTCCGAGTGCAGGAATATCAGGAAAGGCGATTGGCTGCTGCGTGCTCCAGCATTCATCTGGGTTGCGCGTCCGCGGGCAGAGCGAATCAGGGGAAACCCCCTCGCTTCAATGAGACTGTCCGATTTGTCGTCGCTGCCGCCATCCACCACAATGATTTCGGCGCCCCGCTGACGCCAGATTTCCAGGTGGCTCAGCAGTGATTCGATACCGTCGATCTCGTTGAGAACGGGGACGATGATCGCCATCCGGGGATCTTCTTCGCGTATTGGGTGTCGCAACATGGGTTTTGGTGGCCTCCTGAGAGGAGCATATCAGAGCTCGGGGTGGTGAGCATGGCAGGCGGGAGATGAGGTTATGAAACGACTGGTTTTGCTGGGTGCCGGCCACGCTCACATGGTGGCGTTGCGTCAGTTCGCGCGCGAGCCGTTGCCGGAAANTGAGCTGGTGGTGGTGTCACCGTCCCGGTGGCAGTACTACTCCGGGATGATCCCGGGCTGGCTGGCCGGGCACTATCGCNTCGATCAGTGTCGTGTCCTGGTCGAGCCCACGGTGATCGCCGCCGGTGGCAGGCTGGTGCTCGATCGGGCTGTTGAATTGCGGGCANCCGAGCAGGAGGTCGTGTTGGCAAGTGGTGANCGGGTGCCCTACGATCTGCTCTCTGTCGATGTTGGATCGGCCAGTGACAGTGCCGTGCTGAACGAGCCGGACAGCATGATCCTCGGTGTTAAGCCCGTCGAACGATTTGCTGAAGACTGGCCGGCAACCGAGCGATCCCTGCGCGCCAGAGCGCGCCCGCGTATTGTTGTTCTTGGTGGAGGCGCGGGAGGTGCGGAGATCGCTATGGCCCTGGCCCGGCGATCAGCGGACTGCGACCAGGCGGGCGTTGTTCTGGTGGCCGGCAGCAATGGTGTGGTCCCGGGCTTTCGTCCCCGCTTTCGCCGCCTGGTGCGGCGGGCGCTGATGCGCTGCGGTGTCGAGATTGTTGAGGAGTATGGAGAGCCGGTGGTTGACGGGGTTCGGTTGGCCGGTGGGCGACGATTGCGGGCTGATGCGGTTCTGGTATCTACCGGTGGCAGGGCTCTGCCCTTTCTGGAAGCCAGCGGCCTGGCGGTAGACGAAGCCGGTTTTGTCAGGGTAGACGCCAGCCATCGCAGTACGTCTCACCACAATGTATTTGTGGCCGGAGACGCCTGTAGCCGGGTTGACCAACGGCTGGACCGTTCCGGGGTACACGCGGTTCGTGCCGGGCCGATACTGGCCCGTAATCTTGCTGCTGCGATATCGGGTAAACCGTTGGCGCGTTTCTATCCGCGAAGGTTTTCGTTGTACCTGTTGGCGGCGGGAGACTGCACGGCGATTGGTAGTTATGGCCCTTTGACGTTTTCGGGGGCCTGGGTCTGGAAGTGGAAAGACCGCATTGATCGCGGATTTGTTGACAGTTTTCCCGGAGCCTGAGACTGGCGACGGGCATTACAGGAAACGGGAGAACAATATGAATGTGACCGACGGACAATTGGCCAAGGCTGGTGACGCGCTGGCGGTGGCGCTTGAGCGTAAGGGGATGACCATCGCCACCGCTGAAAGCTGCACCGGTGGCTGGGTGGCCAAGGTGCTGACTGACCGGGCGGGGTCGTCCGCCTATATTATGGCGGGTCTGGTGACCTACAGTAACGCCGCCAAGCAGGCCATCCTTGGCGTACAGGCTGATACTCTGGAGCAGTGCGGGGCGGTCAGTGAACCGGTGGTGCGACAGATGGTGACAGGTGCCATACGTGCCACAGGCGTGGATATTGCTGTCGCTATCAGCGGTGTTGCCGGGCCGGGTGGGGGTAGTGCAGACAAGCCGGTTGGTACGGTCTGGTTTGCCTGGGGCAGCCGGGCTGGCAACATCGAAGCCCGGGTAGCGCATTTCGATGGCGATCGGGATCAGGTGCGCCGGCAGTCGGTTTTGTATGTATTAGAAGGAGTTACCGGATTTGTCGAAACCCTGTGAGGATTTTCACCTTTCCGGGGGTTGGTCTCCTTCTGGCCATATGTTTTAATACTGTTCAAATATACAGGAAAACACTGGATGGCTATTCAGGTTTTCTCCGGATTCTGCCGCATTGGCCAACAAGGTTGAGCGGCCCTGGTAACGAGGGTTTGCAAGAATGGAAGATAACCGCAAGAAAGCACTCGGCGCAGCGTTGAGCCAGATCGAACGCCAGTTCGGTAAAGGTGCCGTAATGAAGATGGGCGACCAGCCCCGTGAGGCGATTCCTGCCGTATCCACCGGCTCCCTTGGGCTGGATGTTGCTCTGGGCATTGGTGGTCTTCCTTACGGCCGGATCGTTGAGATTTACGGCCCGGAGAGCTCCGGTAAAACCACGCTGACTTTGCAGGTTATCGCGGAAGCGCAAAAACAGGGTAAAACCTGTGCCTTTGTGGATGCCGAGCACGCTCTGGACCCGGTTTATGCGGAAAAGCTGGGTGTTAACGTTGATGAGCTGCTGGTTTCCCAGCCGGATACCGGTGAGCAGGCGCTGGAAATCGCCGACATGCTCGTGCGCTCGAACGCGGTGGACGTGATTATTGTCGATTCGGTTGCGGCCCTGACCCCGAAAGCGGAAATTGAAGGCGAAATGGGCGACAGCCACGTGGGTCTTCAGGCTCGCCTGATGTCACAGGCACTGCGCAAGCTTACCGGTAATGTGAAGCACGCCAATTGCCTGATGGTGTTCATCAACCAGATCCGTATGAAGATTGGCGTTATGTTCGGTAGCCCCGAGACTACCACCGGTGGTAACGCCCTGAAATTCTACTCCTCTGTGCGCCTTGATATTCGCCGTATCGGTTCGGTGAAAGACGGCGACGAGGTGGTGGGCAACGAAACCCGCGTAAAAGTCGTCAAGAACAAGGTATCGCCGCCGTTCCGGCAGGCAGAATTCCAGATCATGTACGGCAAGGGCATCTACCACATGGCGGAAGTGCTCGATATGGGTGTGAAAGAAGGCTTTGTGGACAAGTCCGGTGCCTGGTACGCCTATAACGGCGACAAGATCGGCCAGGGCAAAGCAAACGCTTGTAAGTTCCTGGAAGAGAACCTGGATATCGCCAATGAAATCGAGGCCAAGGTGCGTGACAAGCTGATGCCCAAGCCGGTCAAGAAAGAAACGGCGGAGGCTCCTGCTGAAGCCAATGGCGAACTGCTGTAAATTTTAAAAAGAGAAAGATAAGGAGGCGTGACATGAAGCGACTGCTGATTGTGGCCCATGCCCCGTCTCCGAATACCCTGGGATTACGGAGTGCCATTGAAAATGGCGCCCGTAATCCGGACATCGAAGCGGTAGAGGTGGTGGTAAAGGCGCCTCTCGAAGCTGGCCCCGAAGACATCCTCGCATGCGACGCCATTATCCTGGGCACCACGGAAAACCTCGGCTACATGTCTGGCGCGCTGAAAGACTTTTTCGACCGCAGCTACTATCCCTGCCTGGAGAAAACCCAGGGCCTGCCTTTTGCCTTTTATATCCGTGCCGGCCATGATGGTACCGGAACCCGCCGAGCTATTGAGGCCATAACCACAGGGCTGCGCTGGAAGCTGGTGCAGGATGCACTGGTATGCCGGGGTGAATTCCGGCCCGAGTTTGAAGAGCAGTGTTACGAGTTGGGTATGACAGTGGCGGCCAGCCTTGACGCCGGCCTGATTTGATCAACTGGCGTAGCGGTTGTAGAAGCCTTCAATACGGGACAGTGCGTTGTCCATCGTTCGTGAGTAGGCATTTTTATCCAGGCAATAGGCAAACTGCAGGCTGACCCGATATCCCGCCTGGTAGGGCTGGCAGGCGATAACCCGGGCGCCGACCCGGGATTCACTGATGTACTTGCCCTCGATATCAAGAAACAGTCGCACACCTACATCCACTGGCCGGGGGCAGAGAACCGCCATACCATAGCGGTTCATGTCCAGGCAGGTAACTGCCACAGGCTGTTTGCCACGGCCGAAGAATCCGCGCTCACGCAGTTGAACCCTCAGGCAGGACGCCGGAAAACGATCCTTGATGCGGCGATCTGCGGAATTATTCGTCATGTTTTCAGTCATCACGTGTCTTGTACTTGTTGTGGCCGGATTCCGTCCGGGAGATGAAGTGTAGTAATCGACGGCTTGCATGAAAAATGACCACGGCCGGATTTGTGACCAAGTTGGCACTTGCTGTCGGCTCTGGCCCCTTTCGATAAAACCGGACGAGGTACGCGACAGACCCGGCCCCAGGCACTACAATGGCGGGCCTGAAATCCGACAAAACTGACCGTTACGGGAAGCCAATTTGAAGTCTCTGCCCCTGCATCAGCTGTATAAAGCCTGCGTCCTCAAAGACCTGCCATTCAAGACCACAAGGCAACTTGAGCCCCTGGCCGAAATCGTGGGCCAGAACCGTGCCCAGGAGGCCGTGCGCTTTGCCCTGGCCATGCCCCATGGCGGCTACAACGTCTATGCCGTGGGTCGGAATGGGCTGGGCAAGCGAACCATGATGCTGCGTTACCTTGAGCATCATGTGGACACGCTGCAGCAAAGCCATGACTGGTGTTATGTCGCCAACTTCGAGGAACCGCGTAATCCCAAGCTGTTGCAGCTGCCGGGAGGTATGGGGACCCAGCTTAAGCAGGACATGGAAAAGCTGATGACCCGGCTGGTGAAAACGATCCCCCAGACTTTTGACAGCGACAGCTTTCTGGAACGCTCGGAGCAGTTGAAGAATGATTACGGCAAGAGGCAGGAAGATGAGCTGGCCAAAGTGGCTGCCCAGGCCAAACGGAAAAAGGTAAGCCTGACGGTAACCACCCCCGGTGGCTATCGCCTGGTCGCCATGAACGGCGACGAGCCTCACACGGCGGAAAGTTTCCAGGCTCTGACCGAGGAGCAGCGGGACAAGTTTGAGGACTCGATCAACAAGCTTGAGAAGAAGTTGCGCCAGGCGTTGCGGAAAATGGCGGACTGGGAACAGGAATATGCCGACAAACAGCAGGCTCTGAACCAGGAGACCCTGGAGGGTATCTCCGGCCATCAGATTGACGAGCTGGTGGAGAAATACCGTGAACAGCCCGATGTGGTTACATACCTGGAGGCGGTTCGCAAAGACCTGGTGGATAACCTGGATATCTTCCTGGAAGACGACGAGGAGCAGGCTGCCATTGCCTGGGCTGCACTGGACAAGAGAATGCCCCGGCGCTACCTCATCAATGTGCTGGTGCATCAGAAAACCAATGAAGTACCGGTGGTGGTGGAAGATAATCCCACCTATCACAATCTGTTCGGCTATGTGGAAAACGTGACCTACAAGGGCACGGTCTTTACCGACTTCTCTCTGATTCGGGCCGGAAGCCTGCACCGGGCCAACGGTGGCTATCTGCTGATGGACGCCATCAAGGTGCTGGAGCAGCCGTTCGTATGGGATGGTCTGAAGCGCGCATTGCGATCAAAATCTATCCAGATCAACTCCCTGGAGCGGGAGCTGACCCTGTCCGGCACCATTTCCATCGAGCCGGAGGCGGTTCCCCTGAACGTCAAGATTGTGTTGTTCGGCGATCGGGAAACCTGGATGCTGCTGCAGGAATACGATTCCGAGTTTGCCGAGCTGTTCCGGGTAACGGCGGATTTCGAAAACGAGATGTACCGCACCGAAGAGAGCCAGTTGCTGTACGCCAAGTTCATCTCCAGCCTTGTGGTTGAGAAGAAGCTGTTGCATTGCACCAACAAGGCGGTGGCTCGCATTATCGAGCATAGTGCCCGCATGGCTGACCATCAGGACAGGCTGTCGTTGCATGCCGCCGACATCGCCAACCTGTTGCGAGAGTCGGATTTCTGGGCCCGCCAGGCTGGTGCCAAGCTGATTTCTGAGGTACATGTGGAACGTGCGCTGGAGAGCGCCCGTTACCGCAGCAGTCGCATCCGTGATCAGTTCTATGATTCCATCCGGGACGGTTCCACTCTGGTGACCACCACGGGCACCTGCGTAGGTCAGGTAAACGCGCTTTCGGTATTGTCCACCGGTGGCTTCGAGTTTGGTTTGTCCAATCGTGTGACCGCAAGCTGCTACTATGGAGATGGCGGAGTCATGGACATTGAGCGCGATGTGAAGCTGGGAGGCAATATCCACTCCAAGGGCGTGATGATTCTGAGTTCCTGGCTGGCCTCTCATTTTGCCGTGAACGATCCCATGCANCTGTCTGCCAGTCTTACCTTTGAGCAGAACTATGGCGAGGTGGATGGCGACAGTGCCTCGTTGGCGGAACTCTGTGCGCTGATTTCGGCCTTGTCCGGCATTCCGGTGCGGCAGGATCTGGCCATTACCGGCTCTGTTAATCAGTTTGGCGAGGTTCAGCCGATTGGTGGTGTGAACGAAAAGGTGGAAGGCTTCTATGCCACCTGTGAGCTTAAAGGTGGTCTGACCGGCAGCCAGGGTGTCATCATTCCAACCACCAATGTCCAGAACCTGATGTTGGACAGCGAAGTGGTGCAGGCGGCCCGGGCAGGGCGGTTTGCCGTGTACCCGGTTGCCCGGGTGGAAGAGGCGATTACACTGTTACTGGGCAAGCCGGCGGGCAAAGCCGATGAGAAAGGCAGGTACCCCAAGCAGAGTGTTTTTGGCATTATTCAGCAACGGCTCGAAAAAATGCGAGAGCATGAGCGGCAGGAGCACGCCCGGGACGATCATAAAGATCCGTCCATTCACTGACCGGCACCATAATAAAACGGACAGGAGAGTACAGATCCATGACTGAGATCCAGCAAACTGTGTACGTGGTAGAGGACGATGAAGCCGTTCGTGATTCACTGGAGTTGTTGNTGAAATCCGATAGCAAGCCGGTGAAAACCTACGAAAGCGCCAATGCCTTTCTGAAGGACTATTCCGACAAGATGGCAGGCTGCATCGTGCTGGATATCCGTATGCCCGGGATGGATGGCATGGAGCTTCAGAAGAAGCTTAACGACAAGCACTCGATCCTGCCCATCATCTTTGTGACCGGCCATGGCGATGTGCCGATGGCGGTGGACGCCATGAAAGAGGGCGCCGTGGATTTCATCCAGAAGCCCTACCGTGAAGAGGCTCTGCTGGAGAAGATCGAGGCGGCCCTGGAGCAGGATCAGGAACAGCGTAAATCCCTGGACGAAAAACAGGAAATCATCCGCCGGGTGAAGAGCCTGACGCCCCGCGAGCGGGAAATCATGGACCGCATGATTGCCGGCCAGGCCAACAAGGTCATCGCCATTGAGTTGGAAATCAGCCAGCGTACCGTGGAGATTCACCGTTCCCGCGTAATGCACAAAATGGGCACCCATTCCCTGGCCCATCTGGTACGTATGGTCCTGTCCGTAAAGGACCTTATCGACTAGGACGGCCGGCACCGTCATCATGTCCGAACGTTTTTAACCGGCCGTATTTCTATGACTGAAACTGTCAGTGAGAACTCCGAGGTGACGGTTCTGTTGGTGGACGACAACCCGCAGAACCTGAAGGTCCTCTACGAGACCCTGAAAGACAAAGGCTACCGTTTGCTGATCGCCAACGAAGGCGAGAAAGCACTGGACCTTGCCCACCGACACCACCCTGAAGTCATCCTTCTGGATATCATGATGCCGGAAATGGACGGCTATGAGGTCTGCGAGCGCCTGAAAGCCGACCCGCAAACGGCCGACTGCGCGGTGGTGTTTCTGTCGGCACTGGATGATCTGCAGGCCAAGGTAAAAGGTTTTTCTCTTGGCGGCGCGGATTACATTTCCAAGCCGTTTCAGTCCCAGGAAGTGATTGCGCGGGTGAAAACCCATGCCCAGGTGATTCGCCTTGAGCGTGAATTGCAGGCCCGGAACCGCGAACTCCAGGGTGATCAGGCCCGGATTCTCAATTCCATCAGCGAGGGCATCTACGGCCTCGACGAGGATGGCATCATTGAATTCGCCAATCCCGCTGCGGGCATGATCATGGGCTGCCCGGTTGAAGACCTGATCGGCAAGAGCTTTTTTGATCTGCATTTTTCCACCGCGTCAGATTCGGAAGACAACCTGCCGGTGATGGCTACCTGCCGGCAAGGCGTGGCCGAAAACCAGCGCGATATCCGCATGCTGCGGGCCGACGGTTCCGGTTTCCCCGCGGAGTATCGCTCAACGCCAAAGCTGGATGACGAAGAACTCCACGGTGCGGTGGTGGTGTTCCGGGATATCACCACCGAGCTGGAAAACGAGCAGGCACTGGAGGATGCCCGGGCCATGGTTCAGGAGCAGCGGGATCAACTGGCCCACACCTCCCGTTTGAGCACCATGGGTGAGATGGCGGCGGGATTTGCCCACGAAGTCAATCAGCCACTGACGGCCATCACCAATTACGCCCGTGTGGCCAAGCGTATGATGGGAAAGGAGCAACCGGATCTGGGTTTGCTGCAGGAAACCCTGGACAAGGTTGAGGCTCAGTCCCATCGTGCCAGCGAAATCATCCGCCGGATCCGGCGATTCATGAAAAAACCTGCCACCGGTAAGGAAATACTCTCGGTTCCCGGTTTGCTGGAGGATACCCGCCAGTTTGCCGAGGTCGACATGCGCAACAACGAAGGTGGCATCGAGGTACAGGTAGAGGATTCGCTGCCGGATGTGCTGGCCGACCCCATACAGGTGCAGCAGGTCGCCCTGAACCTGATACGCAATGCCCTGGAAGCCACCCGCAGTGCCGGCGCGGCAACGCCGGTTGAAGTGAGCGCCCGCCGTTGTGGCGACCACTGTGTCCGGGTTCAGGTGCGGGACCATGGCATCGGCGTCGCCGAAGAAGCCGAAGAGAAACTGTTTCATCCGTTTCATACCACCAAGGACGAGGGTATGGGGATCGGATTGGCCACCTGCCGCTCCCTGATTCAGGCCCAGGGCGGCGAAATCGGATACGAGCGCCCGGACGATGGCGGCGCTTGTTTCTGGTTCACCCTGCCTGTTTCCGGAGCCGAAGGAGAACTCTGCGCTCCGGAGGAATAAGCGCTACAGCCAGTCGATGCGCCCGGTTAGATGCGGGGCATCGCCTTTCGCATTCAGTAACTGGAAATCCCAGCCATCCTTTCCTGTCTGCCAGTTGAGCATCGCGTTTCCCGGCAGCAGCAGGGGTTTCTTGAACTGGCAACTGGCCCGCACCGGGCCATCCTTCCATCCCTTCTGATTCTCCAGCAGCGCCAATGCCCGTGCTTTGCTCCACATGCCATGGGCAATGGCCCGTGGAAAGCCGAAGGCTCTGGCGCTCAGGGCATGCATGTGGATCGGGTTTCGATCCCCCGAGACCTTGGCGTATTGCCGGCCCAGGTTTTCCGGGGCTTTGATCGCTTCGGAGAAGGGATAGGTTTCCAGCTCCGGTTTCGGTTTGGGGCTGGTTTTAACGGGGCCGTTGGTTATCCGGAACAGGTTGGTACTGACTTCCTCCCAGATCAGGCGTCCTGAGGCTCTGGCTTCCGTAACCAGGTCAAATTCCAGGCCCCGGTCGGTGCGTTTCTGGTTGTCGAGGATAACCTTGAGATCCAGATTTTCGCCTGCGGCCAGAGGGCGATGCTGGGTGATGCTGTTTCTCAGATGGACCAACCCCAGCAACGGCAGCGGGAATGCGGGTTCGGTCAGCAGCTTAAGGTGCAGGGGGAACGCCAGGATATGCGGCCAGGTCACTGGCAGGCGGGTTCCCGGCTGAAAATTGCAGACTTTCATATAATCGCGGAGTGCGGGAATGTCCGTTGTAACGCCCAGAAGACTGGCCTCCAGCCTCGGAATCTGCACCGCTTCGGGGTGGTTCTTTCCGGATTTCGGCAGCAGTGCCTTACCGTACAGAGGCAAGAGGGCAGGGGGCGTGTGGTGATAAACCAGTGGCGCGGACATCGTAGCGTTCTCCTTGGTCGGCCCCGGGGCCGGCATCCATGTGCATGTCTTGATGGCAATGTGATTTTATATTGGGCATTGCCAATTTCTGGTACAACTGTGCGTATGTGGCCTGATATGCTCTAATGTACGACGAAAGTCTGGCAAACCCGGCCAGATCTGGCATTGACCTGGCGTGCTCCGGGCCCTGTCCGGCAGGTCAAAGTAGTAACCAATAAATAAAAAAGCGGGATACTATGCAGGAACTACGTGATGCAGGCGTGATGCTGCGCCTGATATACGAGGCGATGAAGCGAAGAGGTATTGATACCGACGCCATCTTCAGCCGCCTTGGCGTTAACGAGCAGTACGTATACACGGATCAGCTAAGGACTCCCCACAGCGCCCAGCTCTATTTCTGGCAGGCGGTGGAGGATGTATCCGGTGACCCCGATGTTGGTTTGCACCTTGGGCCATTGCTCCCCGCCTACAAGGGGCAGGTACTGGAATACCTGTTCCTGAGCAGTCCGACGTTTGGCGAGGGCTTGCGCCGCGCCCAGAATTATCAGCGCTTGCTCAGCGATGCCGCCAACACGGATTTTTTCGTGGCTGGCGATGAAGCCTGCATGGTTCTGGANACCGCCTCAGACGATGTTCGCCGTCTNAANCACTTCAATGAGTGTTTTGTTCAAGGCCTGATTACCTTCTTCAAATCCATTACCGACGGCAATTTCTACCCATCCCGGATTGAGTTCGAGCATGATCGGGAGCNGGGTCAGGANCATGTTCGTGAGGTGTTGGGGTGTGAGGTGGTGTTCGGTGCNGAGGAGAACCGGCTTTATTTCCCCGCCNAATTGCTGTCCCATGCATCGCCTCATGCGGAACCCGAANTGTTGGCCCTGCATGAACGNTTCGCCAGTGAGCAGGTGGCCCGGCTCGAGAAGAAGGACATTGTTGGCCAGGTGGAGCGCATCATCGCGGAATTGCTCGATAGCGGCGAAGTCACGCTTGATGCCGTGGCTGAGCGTTTGGGGATCAAGCCCCGGACCCTGCGAACCCGGCTGACCGAGGCCGAGACCAGTTTTAATCAGGTATTGGCGGATTTCCGCTACCGTCTAGCACGGCAGCTACTGGCCACCACCGATGAATCCATTGATGAAATTGTCTACCTGACCGGCTTTTCAGAACCCAGTACGTTTTATCGGGCGTTCAAGCGCTGGTCTGGCATGACACCGATTGAATACCGCAAGACCGCCCAGGGCAAGGATGCAATGGTTGATGCCATGTAAGTGGCGATTCAGGCAAATCTGAAAAAAGTTTGGGAAAATCGTTGACATAAACGAGGGCCTCTTTATAATGCGCCCTCGTTGTCACAGAGCAGTCGCAAGACAGCTCAGGCAGCTACGCGGAGCGGTAGTTCAGTTGGTTAGAATACCGGCCTGTCACGCCGGGGGTCGCGGGTTCGAGTCCCGTCCGCTCCGCCATTTTTTATCTCCCCTGAAGTCTTCTCAGTTTTTCCTGATCCTCAGAATCTTTCGATGTTCACCCGGGCTGATGCCATGCCATCGCTGGTATGCCTTGTGAAATGCCGGTGGGTTGGCAAAACCGAGCAGCCAGGCAATTTCTGCCAGCGAGCTGTCGGTTTCCTTCAAGTAATCCCAGGCCAGTTGTTGGCGGGTAGTGTCCAGCAATTGCCGGAATCCACTGCCTTCTTCGGCCAGCTGTCGTTGCAGTGTCCAGGGCGTCAGGCCCATTTTTGTGGCCAGAACTTCCACAGACACCTTGCCACCCACCAGTAATGGCGCCATGTGATGGCGGGCGCGATCGGTAATTCTCCACCCTCGCTGGATTCGCTGCAGTTCCTGTTCGCACAGGCTCACCAGTTTCTCATTCATGCCTCTCTGCGCCTGCGCCGGTACCAGCTCCCAGATTGTGTCCTTGATCCGGATATCGTTTGCCGGAGCCCCGAATTCCACGGGGCATCGGAACCAGCTCTCGAACAGGTCGTCCTGACCAATGGATGGGTACTCAATCCGGACACGCTCCAGTACATCGTAGCGGCCGGTCATGTGTCGAATCAGTTGGGTCCAGGCGGCCAGCACAGAATCCACGACAAAATAGTTGTATTGGTTGTAGGGGCGAATGGAATAGAAGCTCACGGTTTTCATTGCGCGCTGAAAGCTGGGAGCCCCGCGGGAATTATGACTGGTGAGGAGTGAATATCGCACCAGCAATTCAAGTGCCCCGGCGACTGTCCCGGCGGTTTCGGCGGCGAGCCCCGCCATGCCGGCGTCGACCGGGCGTGACAGCGCCCCCATGCGCAGCCCCAGCGCCGTATTCCCCGTGGCATTGATAGCGGCGTGGCCCAGTCGCATGAATCTGGGGATGCTGATACGGGCATCGACAGCCGCATGTTCCGGAGCGCTCAGATGGAACCGTGCTTTCAGCTGTTCCGCATCTCCACCTTCGGCAGCAACGGCCCGCAGTAGCACGGAGACATAGAGCAGGCTGATATCGCCCAGAGCATTCCGGGCCGGCGTTCGGGATTTGATCATGGGCCTATTATTGATGTTGTTCAGGGATAATCAAATGTTATTTTTGGATATTGTTGGCGCAGAGCAGGGTCGGTAGTGTTATGCCCATAACAAATGGGCGGATGTCCCGATACCTGATCAGATGAGGAGAATTTCATGACCACTGCTTCCGGCGAGAGCAAATACCCGAATCTTCTGAAGCCTCTTGATCTGGGCTTTACCACGTTACGC
>JGI12534J12829_1000100_pt1 | contig 19784 bp, 21 predicted proteins | sample TtanPargueraPR_6_FD_12829 | JGI IMG/M metagenome (IMG submission 12829)
TTCACCCGATTCGGAAAAAACTACCGGGTGTTGTTGCAGGCCGAAGGCGAGTATCGCCAACGGCCAGAGGATCTCACTCACTATTTTGTCCGAAACCAGGACGGTGACATGGTGCCACTGACAACATTGGCGTCGTTGGCGCCCGTGCTGGGGCCGTCCAGTATCCAGCACTTCAACCTCAAACGCTCGGTCACCCTGTCCGGTGAACCAGCACCGGGGTTTGCCAGTGGGGATGCGATCAACGCCATGGAAGCCCTGTCTGAGAGCCTGCCCCAGGGCTATGAGTTCAGCTGGGCCGGTCAGAGCCTGCAGGAAATCCAGGCGGGTAACCTGGCCGGGGTGATCTTTGTGCTGGCTTTGGTATTTGTGTATCTGTTTCTGGTGGCCCAATACGAAAGCTGGAGCCTGCCTGTTGCGGTTCTCGGTGCGGTGCCGCTGGCACTCGCTGGTGCCATGGCCGGGCTCTGGCTGGTGGGGCTGGCGAACAATATCTACGCCCAGGTGGGGCTGGTATTGCTGATCGGTCTTTCCACCAAAACAGCCATCTTGATTGTCGAGTTTGCCATGCAACTGAGGGCATCGGGACTGTCTACGGCCGAGGCGGCTCAGAAGGCCGCCGTGCTGCGATTCCGAGCGGTTCTGATGACGGCGCTGTCGTTTGTATTGGGTGTTCTGCCGCTCGTCTTCGCCAGTGGTGCCGGCGCCGCCAGCCGCGTGAGCCTGGGTATTACCGTGCTCAGCGGCATGGTGGCGGCGACGATTTTGGGGACATTGCTGGTGCCAGTGTTCTATCAGTGGATCCAAAGCATTCGGGATCGGCGAATGGCAGCGGGTCAGGGCGCTTTGTAGCCCGGTCGCGGCACAGATCAGGCCCTGGTTCGTCGTTTTTCTGCTCGCCGCATCCAGAGCCAGGCGATAAACGCAATCACAGACACCGCCGCGATAATCAGCGTCGCCAGTGCGTTGATCTCTGGTGACACTCCCATCCGAACGGAGGAGAACACCACCATCGGCAAGGTGGTGGCTCCCGGGCCAGAGACAAAGCTGGCAATTACCAGGTCGTCCAGCGACAGGGTAAATGCCAGCAGCCAGCCGGAAACCAGTGCCGGAGCGATTACCGGCAGGGTGATGACAAAGAAGGTTTTCAGCGGCGTGCAGCCCAGATCCATGGCGGCTTCCTCAATGGAACGATCCACTTCTCTCAGGCGCGCACTCACCACCACAGCCACGTAGGCGCTGCAGAAGGTGGTATGGGCAATCCAGATGGTGGCCATGCCACGATCCGTCGGCCAGCCGATCAGTTGGGCCATTTGCACGAACAGCAGCAACAATGACAGGCCGGTGATCACCTCTGGCATTACCAGAGGGGCGGTGATCATGCTGGACAGCAACGTGCGCCCGCGCATCTTCTTGAACCTCGTGATCACGAACGCGCACAGGGTGCCCAAACACACCGCCATGCCGGCGGAATAGAAGGCAATGCGCAGGCTCATCCACACCGCCGACAGGATCTGTTCGTTGGCGAGCAGGGCGCCGTACCATTTGGTGGAGAACCCGGCCCATACCGATACCAACCTTGAGGCGTTGAACGAGTATACGATCAGCACCACCATGGGCAGATACAGGAACAGCATGCCCAGCATCAGCATGGTCTTCGAGAAACCGGGGGCTTTTAACCTAACCATTCTTTTCCATCTCCCGGGCCTGGAAGCGGTGGAACAACACAATGGGTACCAGCAGCAGCGCCAGCATCACGATTGCCAGCGCAGAGGCCACCGGCCAGTCTCGGTTGTTGAAGAACTCTTCCCAGAGCACCTTGCCGATCATCAGGGTATCCGGACCACCCAGCAGTTCCGGAATCACGAATTCGCCCACGGCTGGAATGAACACCAGCATGGAGCCAGCCAGGATTCCGGCCCTGGACAACGGCAGGGTAATGGCCCAGAAGGTGGTCAGGCTGCGGCAGCCCAGATCCGACGCCGCTTCCAGCAGGCGTATGTCCAGCTTCACCAGATTGGTGTAGATGGGCAGGATCATGAACGGCAGGTAGGCATAGACAATCCCCAGAATCACCGCGAAGTTGGTGTTCAGCATTTTCAGCGGCGATTCGATCACGCCCAGCCACAGCAGGAAGCTGTTGAGCAGGCCCTGGTTACCGAGTATGCCCATCCAGGCATACACCCGAATCAGGAACGAGGTCCAGGACGGCAGCATCACCATCAGCAGGAACACCAGTTGCCAGTGCTTCGGCGCGCGGGCCATGGCATAGGCCATGGGGTAGCCGATCAGCAGGCAGAACAAGGTGGCCAGAAACGCGGTTTTCACCGAGCCCCAATAGGCGGCAATGTAGAGGCTGTCGGAGGCCAGGAACAGGTAATTGCCAAAGTTCACCACCACCGAGAGGGTATTCTCCACCCATCGGAACACTGGCTCGTAGGGCGGAATAGCCATCACCGCCGAGGTCAGGCTGATCTTCAGCACCAGCGCAAACGGCAGCAGGAAGAACAGCAGCAACCAGGCGAAGGGCACACCGAAGACAACCCGCCGGTGAAATACCACCGCCCGCACCCGCTCCGCCAGAGGGGTTGCCAGAAGCTTCTTGGTCATGGCGTCAGTTCCAGAGCAGGATAGGGCTGGAGGCTTCCCAGGATACATAGACCCGGTCGCCCCAGGTGGGCCGCTCACCACGGCGTTCCACATTGGCCATGGTGGCCTGCACCCGCTTGCCGCTGGCGAGCTTCACGTAGTAAGACGTGATGTCACCCAGGTAAGCAATGTTGTCCACCGTGCCGCAGCTCCAGTTGCTATCGCCTTCGGGCTTCTCGGTCGTCAGGTAGATCTTCTCCGGGCGCAGGGCGATCAGGGTTTCCGTGGTTTCCGCCGGCGTGGTTACACCCCGGTCAATAAACACCGGTGCGTCCAGCAGCTCGCTGGCCAAGGAGAGGCTGTCGGAATTGTCTTCCAGGATGTTCGCCTCAAAGATATTCACGGAGCCGATAAACTCTGCCGTCATGCGGCTGTTCGGGCTTTCGTAGATATCAATGGGCGAACCCACCTGAGCGATCCGGCCGTGGGACATAATGGCTATCCGGCTGGCCATGGTCATGGCTTCTTCCTGGTCGTGGGTGACCATCAGGCAGGTCACGCCCACCTTCTCCAGAATATCCACCAGTTCCAGCTGCATTTCGGTGCGTAGTTTTTTGTCCAGTGCGCCCATCGGCTCGTCCAGCAGCAGCAACTTTGGTCGCTTTGCCAGCGAGCGGGCCAGGGCCACGCGCTGCTGCTGGCCACCTGAGAGCTGCTGCGGCTTGCGTTTGGCGTAGGGCTCCATCTTCACCAGCTTGAGCATGGCGGCTACACGGTCGGCAATGTCGTTCTTTGGCAGCTTGTCCTGTTTCAGACCCATAGCAATGTTCTGCTCCACGGTCATGTGCGGGAACAGGGCATAGGACTGGAACATCATGTTGGTGGGTCGCAGGTACGGCGGCAGGGCCGTGATGTCCTGACCATCCAGCACAATGCGGCCGGAATCCGGGGTTTCGAAGCCCGCCAGCATTCGCAGCAGGGTAGATTTGCCGGAGCCGGAGCCACCCAGAAGGGCAAAGATCTCGCCCTTGTGGATGTCCAGGCTGACGTCGTCTACCGCCAGGGTGCTGTCAAAGCTCTTGGAGATGCCCTTGATGCTGAGAAGTACCTCCGCTTGCGCGGAGGTATTGTTGGTCACGGCCACCGTCAGCGACCGGATTTCACGCTGGTCCAGGTGCGGGTCATCAGACGCTGGGCGTCCTGAGGCCGACCTTCCATGATGTAAAGCTTCTTCATCACCTCATCGGTGGGATAGATGCTGATGTCGTTACGGATTTCTGCCTCCACAAACTCATCGGCCGCCTTGTTCGGATTGGCGTACCACACGTAGTTGGTGACATCGGCGATGATTTCCGGGCGCATCAGGAAGTTCATCAGCTTGTGGGCGTTCTCCACATTCGGCGCGCCGGCCGGAATAGTCATCATGTCAAACCACAGCACCGCGCCCTCTTTGGGGATGGTGTAGCGGATGACGTTGCCGTTCTCGGCTTCTTCCGCGCGGGCAGCGGCCTGCAGGATGTCGCCGGAGTAGCCGGCGGCCACGCACAGGTCGCCGTTAGCCAGATCGCCAATGTAACGGGAAGAGTGGAAATAGGTGATGTTCGGGCGCACAGCCTTGATCACTTCACCGCCTTTTTTGATGTCGTCGGCGTTGTTGCTGTTCGGGTCCAGGCCAATGTAGGCCATGGCGGCACGCACCATTTCTTCACCGGAATCCAGCATGGCAATGCCACAGCCGCCAGCGGCCAGCTTGCCGGTCACTTGCGGGTCAAACACCAGAGCCCAGGAGTCGGTCGGTGCGGTGTCACCCAGAATCTCCTGAATGCGGCCTTCGTTGTAGCCATAACCGTTGGTGCCCCACAGGTACGGCAGGGAGAACTGGCTGCCCGGGTCGACCTTTTCCAGCTGGGTCATCAGGTCCTGGTTCAGGTTGGTCATGTTCGGCAGTTGGCCATGGTCCAGCGCGACAAAGGCTTTGGCAGAAATCTGCTTGGCCACGTAGTGGTTGGACGGCACAACCAGGTCGTAGCCCGAACGGCCAGACAACAGGGCGGCTTCCAGCACTTCGTTGCTGTCGTAAACGTCGTAAACAACTTTGATGCCGGTTTCCGCGGTGAACTTCGCCAGGGTGTCCTCGGCGATGTAATCAGACCAGTTGTAGACACGCACTTCTCCGGCTGCAAAAACCGAAGAGGCACCCAGAGACATAGCAACAGCGGCGGCAAGCGCCTGTGGCTTACACAACTTCAACATTGGATGGTGTCCCTCACTGAAAAGGGATGGATACAAAGCGTGCAGGACGCACGCGGTGTTGTGCAGGTCTGCTGAGGGTGGCCGGAGGTGGCAGGTGTTTGTGAAAACACCGGGGTGCCGCCTTTTGACTCCTTTGAGGCTTATCCTGGAAACGGTGGTGGGGAATCCGACCGTATTCGCGCGATATTTATCATGAGAATTCTGGCCGCGCCACTTTTTTTTTCCGGATTTGATAAGCGCTTGTGCCTACCGTTTTCCGCGGGCCAGAAAAGGCCGCCCGCAGCGTGGCGGGCGGGTTTAAGACGGGTGCTTACTGCACGGTGATGGTTTTTGTGACCAGCTTGCCATTCTTTCGGATAGGTCCGTCTTCCTTGGCGCCTAGCGTGTATTCAAAAATGCCGGTCTGGTTGCCACCGGCTTCGCTGTGGACCATAAGCATGAGCATGTCACCGGCGGATACTTCCTCGGTAAGAATCGCCGCCACATCCATATTTTTGCCGGCCCTTAATGGTGCGTGGGCGACCACCGGGCCAGGCTTCATAGCCGAATCGGTACGGTGAACCACCAGCCAGCCGTTTTCCTCGGCAACGACTTTGCGGGCAGAGACCACGCCATTGCCCACGGACTGATCCGTGGCCCAGACACCGGCCTTGTGATCCTCGGCCTGGGTGGTCGGGGCAAGCGCCAGTGCCGACGCTACGGTGGCTGCCATAAACAGGATGTTCTTGCTGTGCTTTTTCATTACGTTCTCCTTGCTTCACTAAGGTAAAACCCATCGAGGCTGTTGTTTTCTGATGGGTTACCGGCAGCTACGGAGGCAACGTCCGAAAGTTTCAGGGAATGCGATATTTAAAGACGGTTGGTATCAGCACCCTCACCGGTGGGATACAGAAAACCGTGAAGCGCGGGTCCGGTGGGCTGTCCGGTGGGCGATCCGCCCCGGGGCTCCAGACTGATGCCAAACGTCGCGCGACGCAGCAGCTCCGCGTCGTAATTCGTGAGCGCGGCCGGGTCTACTTCAAAATGCTCGTTCAGGACGCCCACGGATCTTGGCGTCGGGCCAAGTTCGTCATCCTTTATCCAGAGTTGGTAAGACTGGTTCCCGGCGGGCCGGGCGGTGACGGGTTGAATGTTCAGTTGTTTCCTGGCCAGATCCACCGTCAGCAGGAAAGCCGGCTGTTCGTCATTGTGCTGGAACACAGCCACATAGGGGCTTTTTGTTGGGGTGGGCTCAAGCATCATCACGGCAATCAGAAGTATCGCGGCAATCGAAGCCGCCGCTGTGCTCAGGCGCCACCTGGACACTTGTTGCCGGAGCTTGACCACCTCGTTGTGCTGCGACGAGGCCTGCTCCAGCTGATCAATGGAACGCTCAATCCGGGCGAAAAGCCCGGGGGCGGGGTCGACCGGTTCGATTTCGTCGTTCAGAGCGGACAGCCGTGATTCCCACTGCAGTATTTGCGCGTCCAGCTCTGGATGGGTGGTCCGCAGGCGCTGAACGCGCTGGCGATCTTCGACCGGCAGGGTCCCCAGAACGAACTCTGCCGCCAGCATGTCCAGGTCGTCTCGTTCGATCATGAGTCCAGGCACCTTTTCAGCTGTTTAAGGGCGCGGTGAAGCCAGGTTTTTACGGTGTTGACCGGCTGTTCGAAATAGTCTGCCAGTGCATCGCGGGTCCAGCCATTCAGATACGCAAGCCGCACCATGTCCGCACGGTCCTTATCCAGTTCTTCGAAACACCGGTTGAGCCGGGCCTGGGCCTGCACATCGTCAATCCGGTCGATCACGTTTGGCGAACGACTTGGGATCTCGTCAATATCGGTTTCCTGACCTTCCCGCTCTACCGGCTGTTTGCGCAGCGCGTCAATGGCCGCATTTCTGGCAATAGTAGCGCGTCAATGGCCGCATTTCTGGCAATAGAAACCAGCCAGGTGATAGGGGAGGAACGGGTTTCGTCAAACAGCGCAGCCCGTTGCCAGACCTTGATAAACGATTCCTGGAGTACATCCTCCGCCCGAGCCCTGTCTTTCAGGATACGCAGTATGACCCCCAGAAGTTTCGGGGCTGTGGCCTGATACAGTTCAGCAAAGGCCGTACGGTCTTTCTCAGCAACCGCGTGGAGCCAGCCCGTGACGGGGTGATCCGATGCCACCACCGGCCTCAGTTAGCCGGCTCGGGGGATCGGCCCGGGGTGCCGATATAGAGATAAACGGAGTGCTGTGAACGGTCCTGAACGCGATGCAGAGACACGGCCGGGCCGGCCTTGCCGCTGTTCTGATAACGCGTCACTTCACCGGCGGGGCGGCCATCCCGTTCGCGCCCGGCTTCGGTACCTTGCCAGTTTTCCCCAAGGCAGGCGCTGAGCTGGTTGTTAGCTTGCTGATACATGGCCGTTGCCACCTCCTGGTTCGGTGCGCCGACCGTGCAGGTGTATGCGGCATCGCCGTTGCCCCACTCCCAGATTTCGCAATGGCCTTTGATTAACTGCTCTTTGGCCCGGTAAAGGGTCACCATGGCGTAGCTTGAGCCATTGCCGCGATAGGCATCAAAGCCGGTGGTGTAATCGGCAACAACCGATTGCAGGGTTGCACAGGGATCATCGGTTCCGCTGGTGACGGGGCCGAAACTGCTGCAGCCAGACAGCAAAGCCAGCGAGGCAGCCAGTGCCAGCATGGGGCGACGGTTCGTGGTCATCGATCATTCCTTGTTCGGGGAAAGTGCCAGAACCCTATTTGAGCCCAACCATCAATGGGATGCAATGCCGGTGCATGAATCAGTGCCGCGCTGTGTGGCGGTAATCCGTGGGCGACTTCCCCATCACTTTTTTGAACAGTCGAGAGAAGTAATAGGCATCGTCATAGCCCAGTTGCCGGCTGATGTCGGCGAAGCTCTGGCTGGTGGTATCCAGCAACTCACAGGCCCGTTCCACTTTGAGATGCAGGAAGTGCTGGATTGGCGAGGTGCCGGTCTGCTCCCGATACCGGGTGGCGAAGTGAGCCGGCGACAGGCCGGAAAGCTCGGCCAACTGGTTCAGGGTCAGGCGTTCATCCAGATGCTCCCGCATGAAGCTGTGCAAGGAGTCCAGCTCGGCCTGCCGGGCCTGGCTGGTTTCGTCGGCGTTGATGGGCACGGCGGCCAGCAACTGTCGTAGCCGATTGCTGGCGTGGATTAACCCACGGGCCCGGAAGCCCGTCTGCCGTACCGACAGCAGGCCGTTGAAATCCACCAGTAACCGGGGCTGTCTGCCCAGATGTCGGATGCGGGTGCTGTCATCAAAGCCCATGTACTGGCCGAAGTCTTCGGCCAGGGGGCCGGTATAGTGAACCCAGTGAATGGTCCAGGGGTTGTCCGGGTCGGCGGTGTACCGATGGCTGGCGCCGGCGGGCAGTAGCAGGAGGTCGCCGGCCTCGACTGTGTGGGGCACGCCGGCGACGTTCAGAAAGGCCTTGCCGTCCGTGCAATAGATCAAAAGATTATCACGGTGGTGTTCCCTATGCATGTGATGCCCGGCCGCTCTCCGATAATGCCCGAAGGCAAGTGGATACAGCTCCCGGGTGAGCGGATGTGCCGCCAAAAGCCGCACAATAGGCTCTGGCACCACATAGCGAACACTGTCGGCTGGCACGGGCCACTGTGAGGTTTGAGTGGCCGGTTTCTTGGCTGGGATCTCAGTCATCGAAAAATAATCCATCATGGGCGAAATTTAGTCAATCACCAACCGTAAATCCGCGTGCTAGTCTTTCTTCAAATCATCGTCGGATCTGCCTTGTTATCGGTAGGCCGGTCATCCCGGATAACAACAAACAGGGAACATCATCATGAAAAAAGTACCTCAGTTTATTGCAGGGGAATTCGTTCAGAGCCAGACCCAGAACTGGATCGACGTGACCAACCCCGCCACCAACGAAGTGATTGCCCAGGTGCCCTGCGCCACTGCCGACGAGATGCGTCAGGCGATTGATAACGCCAGTGAAGTGTTCAAAAGCTGGAAGGAAACCCCGGTTTCTGAGCGAGCACGGGTGATGCTGCGTTATCAGGCGCTGCTTAAAGAACATCACGACGAAATCGCCGAGATCCTGTCCCAGGAAACCGGCAAGACTTTTGACGACGCCAAAGGCGATGTCTGGCGTGGCATTGAAGTGGTGGAACACGCCGCCAACGTGGCTTCCCTGATGATGGGCGAGACCGTTGAGAACGTGGCCCGCGAGGTAGATACCCATTCCTGGATCCAGCCTCTGGGGGTGTGTGCCGGCATTACGCCATTCAACTTCCCGGCCATGATCCCGCTGTGGATGTTCCCCATGGCAATTGCCTGCGGCAACACCTTTATTCTGAAACCGTCCGAGCAGGACCCGCTGACACCAACCCGCCTGGCCGAGCTGTTTGAGCAGGCCGGCGCACCCAAGGGTGTACTGCAGGTGGTTCACGGTGCCAAAGAGCAGGTTGATACCCTGCTGACTGATCCGGCCATCAAGGCCGTGTCCTTCGTAGGTTCGGTACCGGTCGGGCAGTACATCTACGAAACCGGTACCCGCAACATGAAGCGGGTGCAGAGCTTCGCCGGCGCCAAGAACCACATGGTGATCATGCCGGATGCGGACAAACAACAAGTGATCAACGCCCTGGTAGGTGCCTCTGTAGGTGCCGCAGGCCAACGCTGTATGGCGATCTCTGTGGCGGTCTTCGTGGGCGCTGCCCAGGAGTGGATTCCGGAGCTGAAAGAGGCCATGGCGAAAGTGCGCCCCGGCGCCTGGAACGATTCCGGTGCCAGCTATGGCCCGGTGATCAGTGCCAAGGCCAAAGACCGCATTGAATCGCTGATCGCCACCGGTGAAGCCCAGGGCGCCAAACTGCTGCTGGACGGCCGTGGCTGCACCGTCGACGGGTTGCCGGAAGGCAACTGGGTAGGGCCAACCCTGTTCAGTGAAGTCACACCGGACATGGATATCTACAACGAAGAGATCTTTGGCCCGGTGCTGTCCTGCGTCAACGTTGACAGCCTTGGTGATGCCATCGAGCTGATCAACGCCAGCCCGTACGGCAACGGAACCTCCATCTTTACCAGTCATGGCGGCGCGGCGCGTCGGTTCCAGCACGAGATTGATGTGGGCCAGGTGGGTGTGAACATTCCCATTCCGGTGCCCCTGCCGTTCTTCTCGTTCACCGGCTGGAAGGGCTCGTTCTACGGTGATCAGCACGCTTACGGCAAACAGGCGGTGCGCTTCTACACGGAGACGAAAACGGTGACCTCTCGCTGGTTCTCCAGTGAGGCGACCTCATCCGAGGCCAACTTCTCCATCCAGCTTCGTTAATCTCGTTGTCGGTGAGGTTATTGGGCCGGTTCCCCCACCGGCCCCTTTTTCCGCTTCTTCAGTGGAAGCCCCGACCGTAACAACCAAGGAGCCTGACGATGGATTTTAATCTCACTGAAGACCAGCAGGCGTTTCGGGATGCTGCCCGAGCCTTCGCTGAAAAATCCATGGCGCCCCATGCCGCCCAGTGGGACGCCGAGCATATTTTTCCGGTCGATGTCATGAAAGAAGCCGGAGCCATGGGTTTTATGGGTATGTACACGCCCGAATCCCTGGGTGGTATGGGCTTGTCTCGCCTGGATACCTCGGTGATTGTGGAAGAGTTGGCGGCAGCGTGCCCGTCCACCGCCGCCTTCATCACCATCCACAACATGGCCACCTGGATGGTGGCAAGTTTCGCCTCTGATGATCTTCGCCAGGAAATTGTCCCCAGGCTGGCCAGTGGTGAATGGCTGGCTTCGTACTGCCTGACTGAACCCGGTGCCGGCTCCGACGCCGCCAGTCTTCGCACCCGCGCGGTTCGGGATGGCGACAACTATGTGATCAATGGCAGCAAAATGTTCATCTCCGGCGCGGGCGCAACCGATATTCTGGTTCTGATGGCGCGCACCGGAGACGCCGACAGCGGCTCGAAGGGCATCTCTACCTTCGTGATACCAGCGGATGCCGACGGTGTCTCCTACGGCAAGAATGAGGAAAAGATGGGGTGGCATAGCCAGCCCACGCGCCTGGTTACCCTGGAAGACGTTCGCGTGCCTGCCAGCAATCGGGTGGGTAATGAAGGCGATGGCTTTGCCATTGCGATGAAGGGGCTGGACGGCGGCCGCCTGAATATCGCTACCTGTTCCCTGGGTGGTGCCCAGGCGGCTTTGCTCCGGGCCCGGAATTATATGCACGAGCGCCAGCAGTTTGGTAAGCCGCTGGCGGCCTTCCAGGCGCTGCAGTTCAAGCTGGCGGACATGGTTACCAACCTGGTGGCTGCCCGGCAGATGGTGCGTTTGGGTGCGTTCAAACTCGACAGTGGCGACCCGGAGGCTACGCTGCATTGTGCCATGGCCAAACGATTTGCCACCGACGCCTGCTTTGAAGTGGCCAACGAAGCCCTGCAGCTGCATGGCGGCTACGGTTACATCCGGGAATACCCGCTTGAGCGTTACCTTCGGGATTTGCGGGTACACCAGATTCTGGAAGGCACCAACGAAATCATGCGCCTGATCATTGCCCGCCGGCTGCTGGACGACGGCGTTGCCGAAGCGATCCAGTAACCGGCCACGGACTATAGAGGAATTTGTGATGAGTGAACTGATTCAACTGGAAAAACGGGGCCACATTGCGGTATTGACCATCGCCAATCCGCCGGCCAACACCTGGACGGCCGATTCCCTCGCCGCGCTGAAGGCGACCGTGGAAGAGCTCAACGACGACCGGAACATCTTCGCGCTGGTGGTGACTGGCCAGGGGGAAAAGTTCTTCTCCGCCGGTGCTGACCTGAAAACCTTCGCCGACGGCGACCGGGCTCGCGCCAACGACATGGCGCAACGATTCGGTGAAGCGTTCGCAGCGCTGACGGCGTTCCGTGGCGTATCGATTGCCGCCGTAAACGGTTATGCCATGGGTGGTGGCCTGGAATGTGCCATGGCCTGTGATATCCGGATTGCAGAAGAGCATGCCCAGATGGCTCTGCCGGAGGCCAGCGTTGGCCTGCTGCCCTGTGCCGGCGGCACCCAGAACCTGCCCTGGCTGGTGGGTGAGGGTTGGGCCAAGCGCATGATTCTGTGTGGTGAACGGGTAACCGCCGCCAAGGCCCTGGAAATCGGGTTGGTGGAAGAAGTGGTGCCCACCGGCAACGGCCTGGAAGCCGCGCTGAAACTGGCGGAAGGTGCCTGTAAGCAGAGCCCTTCGTCCATCGCCCGCTGCAAGCAGTTGGTGATGAGCGCCCGCGACGGTCGCAGCCACAGCGACGGCTGGCGCATGGAGCGTGAACTGTTCGTGGAGCTGTTCCATACCGAAGACCAGAAAGAAGGCGTGAATGCGTTTCTGGAGAAGCGCAAGCCCGACTGGAAAAACCGATAACCCGGATTCGCTATGAGTGATCAACCAATCGTATTTGAAGAATGGAAAACCGCTGATGGTGAGCTGATTGCCGTGGCACGGCTGAACACGCCGCGCAATCTCAACTCACTGTCGATGGATATGATCAGCCTGCTCAAGCCCCAGCTCAGCCGCTGGGCCGAGGATCCCAAGGTTCAGGCTGTCTGGCTGGAAGCCGAGGGCGACAAAGCCTTCTGCGCTGGCGGCGATATCGTCTCGCTGTACCGGGCCATGACCGAGCCGGGCAAACTGGCGGAGGGCGAGCGCTTCTTTAACGAGGAATATGAGCTGGATTACCAGATCCACACCTACCCGAAGCCCATCGTTTGCTGGGGCAACGGCATTGTGATGGGTGGCGGTATTGGTCTGATGGTGGGTGCTTCTCACCGGGTGGTGACCGAACACTCGAAGCTCGCCATGCCGGAAGTCAGCATCGGCCTGTACCCGGATATCGGTGCCGGCTGGTTCCTGAACCGCATGCCCATGCGCACGGGCCTGTTTCTGGGACTGACCGGTGCCCGCATGAACGGCGCCGATGCATTGTTCGTGAACATGGCCGACCGGTTTATCTCCCATGGTCTGAAAGACCAGGTTGTGGATGCCCTGAAAGCGGCGGATTGGCAACGAGCGGAGGCGCAGGCGGTGGTGAGCGCAGTGCTGCGGCAGTTTGAACAGCAGAGCCGTGAGGCCTTACCCGCGTCTTCCGTGCGTGAGCATTTTGAAGACATCCAGCAGGCCACCGATGCGGATTCTCTGGAGCAGGTGGTGGCGCAACTGGACGAGCTGGGGGCTCGGGAAGATTGGCTCGGCAAATCGGTGAAGGGGCTGAAGACCGCGTCTCCGACCTCCCTGGCCCTGATGTGGCAACACTACCACCGCAGCCGCCTGCACAGCCTGAAAGAGGTGCTCGACAACGAGTTGGTGATGTCCCACAACAGCCTGAAGAAAGGTGAATTTGCCGAGGGCATACGGGCATTGCTGATCGACAAGGATATGCAGCCCCGCTGGCGCTATGCCTCACTCAGTGAAGTGGACAGTGCCTGGGTTAACGGATTTTTCAGCCACTAGTCTGCCTTTGCGCAGCGATGACCCGTACAACAACAAGGAGAAGCAACATGGCCAAGATTACCTTTATCGGCCTGGGCAACATGGGTGCGCCAATGGCGGCCAACCTGCTCAAGGCCGGCCACGACGTTACCGTGTTCGATTTGTCCAAGCCAGCAGTTGAGGCCCTGGTGGCCGAAGGTGCCCGCACGGCGGATTCCGGCAAAGCCGCCGCCGAGGGCGCAGAATGCGTGATCACCATGCTGCCGGCCGGCAAGCATGTGGAGGCGGTCTACCTGGGTGACGATGGCCTGCTGGCTGCATTGCCAGCCGGCACGCTGGTGATCGATTCTTCCACGATTGCCCCGGAAACGGCCCGCAACGTCGCCGAACAGGCGGCTGAGCGAGAGCTTGCGTTTATCGATGCCCCGGTATCCGGAGGTGTGGGTGGTGCCAAAGCCGGCACGCTCACCTTCATCTGTGGCGGCGACGCGAGTACCTTCGAGAAAGCCAAGCCGATTCTGGATGGCATGGGTAAGAATATCTTCCACGCCGGCCCCCATGGTGCCGGGCAGGTGGCCAAGATCTGCAACAACATGCTTTTGGCGATCCTGATGGCCGGCACCAGCGAAGCCCTGGCCCTGGGTGCCAAAAATGGCCTGGACCCTGCCGTACTCTCGGAGATCATGAAACAAAGCTCTGGCGGTAACTGGGCACTGAATGTCTATAACCCCTGGCCGGGGGTGATGGAGGGTGTGCCAGCCTCCCGCGATTATCAGGGCGGTTTCCTGGTGAACCTGATGGCGAAGGATCTGGGCCTGGCGTTCGACAACGCGGTGACCAACCAGGCGTCGATTCCCATGGGCTCCCTGGCCCGAAACCTGTTCCAGCTGCATGCCGGGCAGGGCAACGGAGAGCTGGATTTCTCCAGCATTCTGCGGCTGTACAAACCGGAGTAAGCAGGGGAGGGCGATGGCAGGTCGCCCTTTCTTTTTAGCCTAAAGTTTACCTTTACGTAAAGTGAAGGCTATGCTAAACCTGACTAAATCTTGTGCAACCAACAACGACAACAAATGGAGTGTACGATGAGCCTACCGCACTACAACGAGGTGTATGACAACTTTGATGCGGCCGCACTGGAAGCGGAAATTCTGGACGGGCGCCTGGACAGTGGCCTGAACGTCTGCCACGAAATCTGTGATAAATGGGCTTCCGACCCGCAAAAGGTTGCGCTGTTTTACGAGAAAGTGGGTGGTGGTGATGGCGTGCTTACCTTCGCAGAGCTGAAAGCAGCCTCGGCCCGCTTTGCCAACTATCTGAAGTCTCATGGTGTCAAAAAGGGTGACCGGGTAGCCGGCCTGCTGCCGCGGGGCCCGGAACTCCTGATCGTGATTGCCGGCACCTTGCGCCTGGGTGCGGTTTACCAGCCGCTGTTTACCGCGTTTGGCTCCGGGGCCATTGAATACCGCCTGGAAAAAGCCGGCACCAAACTGGTGGTCACCGATCCTGACAACTATCCCAAGCTCAATGACGTCAACAACTGCCCGCCGGTGTTGTGCGTGAACGCCGCCGCCACGGGCGAGGACGTTGCAGACTTCCAGCAGGTGCTGGACCAGCAGTCAGACCAGTGTGAGCCGGTGATGATCACCGGGAGCGATCCGTTCCTGCAGATGTTCACCTCCGGTACCGTCGGCAAAGCGAAAGGCGTGGCCGTGCCCGCCAAAGCCCTGTTGGCATTCTATGTGTACATGAAGTACGCCATTGAACTGCGCGACGACGATGTGTTCTGGAATGTGGCTGACCCCGGCTGGGCCTATGGTCTGTACTACGCCGTTACGGGCCCGCTGTTAATGGGCCACGCCACGCATTTCAACCCCAACCCGTTCACCCCCGAATCCACCTACGACATGATCCGCAAGTACAAGATCACCAACCTGGCGGCGGCGCCCACGGCGTATCGGCTGTTGAAAGCCAACGATCAGGTCTTGCCGGAAGGGGAGAATCTGGGGCTGCGGGTGTGCAGCAGTGCGGGCGAACCGCTGAACCCGGAAGTGGTGAACTGGATTGCCCGCCGGCACTTCTGCCCGGTCAAGGATCATTATGGCCAGACAGAAACCGGTATGACCTGCTGCAACTTCCATGGCCTGGAGCACACCATTCGCCAGGGTTCCATGGGGTACTCATCGCCCGGGCATCGGGTGGTGGCGCTGAACGAGAAAAACGAAGAAGTGGGGGCCGGCGAGATTGGCCAGTTGGCGGTGGATATCAAAGCCTCGCCACTGTTCCATTTCGATGGTTACACCTGGGGTGAGAAAGACCCGTTCGTGAACGGCTACTACCTGACCGGTGATATGGTGATCTGCCATGGCGATGGCGGCTATTCTTTCAGTGGCCGGGACGATGACATCATCACCACCGCAGGCTACCGCGTGGGGCCGGCCGATGTCGAAAGTACCTTGCTGGAACACGCCGCTGTTGCCGAATCCGGTGTCGTGGCCAAGCCGGATGAAAAGCGCGGCTCGATCATCAAAGCCTATGTTGTGATCAAAGCTGGCCAGGAGCCGGTGGACGAGCAGGCGCTAAAGGAGGAGTTGCAGGAGCTGATTCGCCGTCGTCTGTCCACCCACGCCTATCCGCGTGAGATCGAATTCGTGGATGAACTGCCGAAAACGCCCAGTGGCAAGATCCAGCGCTTCGTGCTGCGCAACCGGGCCCAGGACGAGGTGCCGGCATGAAAGTGACCTTCGAGGAGCTGAAAGACTTCCTCGAGGTTCAGTTCCCCCAGGGGGCCGCATACGGCTCCCTGGAGGCACTGGGTGACGGCTGGGCGGAAATGACCCTGGCCGTGGAGGATGATCACCTGCGCCCGGGCGGGACCGTATCCGGGCCTGCGATGATGGCGCTGGCGGATGTCACCATGTACGCAGCCTTGCTCAGCCGGATTGGCCTGGTGCCGTTGGCGGTGACGACGAACCTGAATATCAACTTCCTTCGCAAGCCGGTGGCACATGCGCCGATACGGGCACGGGCGACCCTGTTGAAGGTGGGGCGCACCATGGGCGTGGGCGAGGTTTTCGTCTATTCCGATGGCATGGAAGACCCGGTGGCACACTCCACCATGACCTATTCCATACCGCCCGAGAAATAACAAAATTAGTTCTTGACGTTTACGTGCACGTAAATCTAATCTGTGTGCTAGTTGCGAAATACAACAATAACAAAAGGTGAAGTGGCTCATGAGTGAACAGTACGTTCTCGAGACCCGTAACCTGGTCAAGGAATTCAAGGGGTTTGTCGCCGTTAACGACGTCAACCTCCAGATCCGTCAGGGGGATATCCACGCCCTGATCGGCCCCAACGGTGCCGGCAAGACCACCGTATTCAACCTATTGACCAAGTTCCTGATTCCCACCCGCGGGCAGATTCTGTACCGCGGCGAAGACATCACTCCCCTGAAATCCGCCGCCATTGCCCGTAAAGGCATTGTTCGCTCCTTCCAGATCTCTGCCGTGTTTCCCCACATGACCGCGCTGGAAAACATTCGCGTGGCCCTGCAAACCGCAGAGGGCTCCTCCTACAGCTTCTGGAAATCCGGCAACTCCCTGCACAAGCTCAACGAGCGCTGCATGGAGCTGTTGGAGTCTGTTGGCCTGGCCGAGTTCGCCAATACCACCACGGTAGAGCTGGCGTATGGCCGCAAACGGGCGCTGGAGCTGGCCACCACCCTGGCCATGGAACCCCAGTTGTTGCTGCTGGACGAACCCACCCAGGGCATGGGCTCGGAAGACGTTGACCGCGTTGTGGAACTGGTGCGCAAGGCCGCACAGGGCCGGACGGTACTGATGGTGGAGCACAACCTGAGCGTGGTCAGCAAACTGTGCGACCGCATCACCGTACTCGCCCAGGGTGCAGTCTTGACGGAAGGCGATTACCAGACGGTCTCCGCCGACCCGCGTGTGCGCGAGGTGTATATGGGCAGTGATGGCAGTGGCGAGCGGGGGTCACAGGCCGCCGCCAGCGAAAACGTGGAGGCGGCCCAATGAGCAAGAATCCGGACCGCGAATACGAGCAGCTGCGCATTTCCGGCCTGCACGCATTCTATGGCGAATCCCACATTCTGCACGGCATCGACATGGTGGTTCAGCGGGGCGAACTGGTCACACTGCTCGGCCGAAATGGCGCCGGGCGCAGCACCACCCTGAAAGCCATCATGAACATGGTGGGCCGGCGCACGGGTTCCATCATGATCAACGGCGAAGAAACCATGCAGTGCGCACCTCATCATATTGCCAGGTTGGGTGTCGGGTATTGCCCCGAGCATCGGGGCATTTTTTCCTCCCTCAGCGTGCAGGAAAACCTCACCCTGCCGCCGGTGGTGCGCAGCGGTGGCATGAGCCTGGAAGAAATCTACACCATGTTCCCCAACCTCTATGAACGCCGCTTCAGCCAGGGCACCAAGCTCTGGTGGCGAACAACAGATGCTGGCCATGGCCCGCATTCTGCGCACCGGCGCCAACATGCTGTTGCTGGATGAAATCACCGAAGGCCTGGCCCCGGTGATCGTGGAGAAACTGGGGGAAGTCCTGATAGCCCTGAAGAACAAGGGCCTGACCATTGTTCTGGTGGAGCAGAATTTCCACTTTGCCGCGCCGTTGGCCGACCGACATTACGTGGTGGAGCACGGCCAGATTGTGGAAGAAATCAGCGCCAACGAACTGAGTGCCAAACAGTCGGTGCTGGATGGCTATTTGGGGGTCTGACCCCGGATAGAACGAGAGTAATAAGAGCAACAACAACCCGAACCAACGCAAGACAGTAGCGGAGAAACAACAATGACAATGATGAAAAAGCTTCTGACCTCAGCCGTTGCATCAGCTCTGATGGCCAGTGGTGCCCAGGCGGCAATCTCGGACAACACCGTAAAAATTGGCTACCTGGCCGATATGTCCGGTACCTATCGAGACCTGGCCGGCCCCAATGGCCTGACCGCCCTGGAAATGGCGATCAAGGATTTTGGCGGCACCGTCAATGGTGCCAAGATTGAAGTGGTAAGTGCTGACGACCGCAACAGCCCGGATACCTCATCCAGCACCGTTCGCCGCTGGGTGGAAAACGACAAGGTGGATCTGGTGGCCGGTATGGTGGCCTCCTCGGTGTCCATCGCCGTGAGCAAGATCCTGGAAGAGAACGACCGGCTGGGCATCATTTCCGGTTCGGCGGCTTCCAGCATCACCAACGAACACTGCACACCCAACCACATTCACTATGTGTACGACACCTATCCGCTGGCCAATGGTACGGCCAGTGCTGTGGTGAAGGAAGGCGGCAAGACCTGGTATCTGCTGACCGCCGACTACGCCTTCGGCCACGCCCTGGAAGCCGACGTTACCCGCGTGGTAGAGGCCAACGGCGGCGAGATTGTGGGCAGCGTGCGCCATCCGTTCCCGACCCAGGATTTCTCTTCCTTCATCCTCCAGGCCCAGGCCTCGGGAGCGGATGTGGTCGGCCTGGCGAATGCCGGTGCGGACACCACCAACGCCATCACCACCGCCAGTGAGTTCGGGGTAACCCAGGCGGGCCAGACACTGGCGGCGTTACTGCTGTTCCTTACCGACGTCCATGCCCTCGGTGCGGAAACCGCGCAAGGCATCCAGCTGACGACCGGCTGGTACTGGGACATGAACGACGAAACCCGCGAGTGGTCTGATCGCTTCATGAAAGAAACCGGCGTACGCCCGACCATGGTTCATGCCGGCATTTACTCCAGCACCATGCAATACCTGAATGCGGTGGCCGCTACCGGCTCGGATGATGCCCAGACCGTGCGCAAGCAGATGATGGATACACCCATCAACGACATGTTTGCCAAGAACGGCAAAATCCGGGTAGACGGCCGTATGGTGCATGACATGTACCTGGCGGAAGTGAAAACCCCGGCGGAGTCCAAGAATGAATGGGATCTGTACAAGATCCTGCGGACGATTCCGGCGGATGAAGCCTACCGCCCGCTCTCTGAGAGCAAGTGCAAGCTGGTGAACTAAGCAACGGGGAATTACCCGGTGCCCGGTCTCTAAGCGCGACCGGCGCCGGGTACCCGCCCGGACGAACACCCCAACAAAAACAACGTCTGCGCTGCTTGTGGAGTTAGCAACATGACCATGATTTTCGGCGTCCCCCTTGCTGTGCTGTCTGGCCAGCTGCTGATCGGGATTATCAACGGCGCCTTCTACGCCCTGTTAAGCCTTGGCCTCGCGGTTATCTTCGGTCTGCTGAAGATCATCAACTTCGCCCATGGCGCCATGTACATGCTCGGTGCCTTGGTCACCGTGGTTCTGTTTGACCTGCTGGGCGTCAATTACTGGGTCGCGCTCTTTGTCGCTCCTGTACTGGTTGGCGCGTTTGGTATGCTCATCGAATACTTCCTGCTCCGGCGCATTGCCGGCCAGGATCATATCTACAGCCTGCTGCTCACCTTCGGGGTGGCCCTGATCATCCAGG
>JGI12534J12829_1000101_pt1 | contig 19339 bp, 19 predicted proteins | sample TtanPargueraPR_6_FD_12829 | JGI IMG/M metagenome (IMG submission 12829)
AAGCGCTACCCAATGGCCAACGGCAAACTCTATAGCGGTTTTGTTGCCGCCTCCGCCGATCGGATTTTCGAGAGCACCCATAGTTAAACCAGGGAAGGCTTAAGGCCAGCCTTCCTCACCCAGCAGCGGGACAAAGCGTACATCGCCGTAGCTCGCCTGCTCATACTCGGAATCCGACAGCCGGGTGATGCAGAGCAGTTGCTGAAGGCCGCCCTCTGTGCCCACCGGAATCACCAGCCGCCCGCCGACCGCCAGTTGTTGCTTGAGGGCCGCTGGCACCGCAGGGGCTCCGGCAGCCACGCAGATGCCATCAAATGGTGCTGCCTCTGGCCAGCCTAACGTACCGTCTGCGCATTTCACATGCACCTGGGTGAAGCCTGTTCGGTCCAGATTTTTGCGCGCCTGGGCCGCCAGTTCCGGAATACGCTCAATGGAAAAAACTTCCAGAGCGAGACTGGCCAGGACGGCGGCGGCGTAGCCCGAACCGGTGCCAATATCGAGCACTCGCTCGCGGCCCTTGAGACACAGAGCTTCTGCCATCAGGGCAACGATGTAAGGCTGAGAAATGGTCTGACCCTGGCCAATGGGTACCGGGTGGTCCTCATAAGCCTCGAAGCGCAGATGTTCGGGAACAAACTGCTCTCTGGGCACACGCTCCATGGCCTCCAGTACCCGTCCATCGGAAATACCCCGAGGCACCAGCTGGCACCGGACCATGGCCCGTCGCATATCACTCAGATCCTGTCCGTCTTTGTTCATAAGGCGTCCCTCCTCATGCTTACCTGTCGTTACAAAGGCATAACTTTTTTACAACAGTGCGAACACCCGGGACTGACTACTTTTTAACCACAGGTTACTCCTGATGCCGACACAGGAGAACCAGACAACAACAAAAAGATCAGGGCCCATAAACCGGCCCGAATGGAGCGCAGACCATGTCAACATCCGTGGATCATCTTCAGGAACGTACCCAGGACGCCAGCGACCTGCTAACGGACATCGTACCCTCGGCCATTACTCTCGCCACCATGCTACGCCACCGGAAAATGGCGGCCTGGTTGCGGGAAGAATTTGATGGCTACACCGACAAGGACAAGGCCCCGCCCTACCGACGCGACCTGCCCGGTCACATTGTCGCAAAATCGCCCCAGTACGGCTGGATTCCAGCGCCGGTGGATGAGCGCCAGACCGCGGAATACGGTCACCTGGACCTACCGGAGGGCATCAAGTCCCTGGAGCAGGTGTGCCTGAACTGCAAGAAAGGCAATGGTCATCGGGCGTTGCTGGACAAAGACGACATGGCCCATGTGCAAAAGCAAATCAACCTCAAGGCGGAACTGGCGATCAACCTCAGCCGTGAAGTTTACTGCCGCCTGCTGCGTACCATCCGCTCGGCGATCTACCTCTGGACAGAGTCCCTGGCCGACGCCGGCATGACCGGGGAACACAATCATTACAGCCCGGAAGAACGCAAGACCGTGGAGCACCTGGACACCCCTGAGGTTTTCTGGCGCCAGGCCATGGAGCAGGTGGATGAACTGCCTGTGCCCGATGTCAGGGAACTGGGTTTCCTTGAACGTATGTTTGGGCGCGCCGGCTAAGCCCCAGCCATTGCCGCCCGCAGCGTCGGGCGGCAGAAGCCAACCGCGATTTGCCCCTACCGGGATAGAACGATCAGGCTATACTGCCGTCAGATAGACTGCCCAGGCATTACGGACACCACAGGGACAGCCTTTGATCGTACACCGCAATGGAGGCGCAGAATGCAGGAATCTCGTTACCCACTCACCCTGTACTGCCTTCTCCTGGCTCTGGTGTTTGCGGTTCCGGCCAGGGCCCAGGGCAATGATGGACTGATCAACCGCATTGAAGCCCTGCAGGCTGGTTACCCGGTATCGGTGCTGGAATCCCGGCTATATGCCAAGGAAGCACTGACGCGATTCTACGAAGCCAGAGGATACACGCTGGCCTGGGAGGACCCGAGCAATCGCAGGGAATTGCTCGAAGCCATCCGGGCAGTGGCCGGTGACGGTCTCAACCCCCGCGACTACCACTACGACACCCTTGCAGCACTCGCCCTGAAAGACCTGAATGACAGCGCCGAGGAATTACAGACCGACCTTGACCTTGTACTCTCGCATGCCTTCCTGCTACTGGCGTCCCACCTGCACCACGGCAAGGTCAACCCCACAACCATCCATGCGGAATGGACCGCCAACCGCCAGCAAAGGGAGATGCAGTCGGTCTTGTCCGAAGCCCTGGCCAGCGGCACCGTCTACACCACCCTGCAGGATCTCAAACCCCGCTCTGCGGCCTACCATCAACTGGTACAACGACGCAAAGCGCTGGGTGAGCTGATCGGCGCAGACTGGCCGGCTATCGTTTCGGGACCAAGTATCCGACCAGGCGATACCGACAACCGCATACCCGACATTCGTCGCCGCCTGGCACTGTTGGGCGACCTCTCCGGCGACTCACCAGAAGCCTCGAATCACCAACACTACGACGACGCCCTGGCCACTGCGATCCCGTTATTCCAGGCCCGACACGGCCTGGAACCAGATGGAATCGTCGGCCGGGACACTCTGACAGCGCTGAACCTGTTGCCCCTGGAACGGATATACCGCCTGGACGCAAACCTGGAACGGTGGCGGTGGTTACCGGAATCCCTGGGAGAAACCTATGTCGTCGTTAACATCGCCGGTTTTGAGCTGGTGCTCGTAGAGAGCGGCGAGCAGGTCCATCGCCAACGGGTAATTGTTGGCAGGCCATACCGGCAGACGCCAGTATTCAGCGATCGCATTCGCTACCTGGTTTTCAATCCGACCTGGACGGTACCCCGGAAGCTGATGATCGAAGACCAGCTACCGATCATACGGTCAGATCCGGAGTATCTGGAGCGCTTGGGCTTCAAGGTTTTCAGGGGCTGGGGCGCAAACCAGAGCGAAGTCGATCCAGCAGAAATCGACTGGACGGAACTCTCGAAGAACAACTTTCCCTACCAGCTGATTCAGCAGCCCGGCCCCCAGAATGCGCTGGGCCAGGTCAAATTCATGTTCCCGAACCAGTACGATATCTACCTCCACGATACCCCGGCGCAATCGTTGTTCAGTCGGCTGGAGCGAACCCTGAGCTCCGGCTGCATCCGTCTGGAACGCCCCTTTGAGCTGGCCGAACGATTGCTGGCAAACACCAACGGATGGAACAAAAAGCGAATTGAGCAGACCCTGGCAACCGCCGAACCGGCAACCGTAGTGCTATCGGAACCGGTGCCTGTGTACCTGCAATACTGGACCACCTGGATTGATCCGGCCGGCGTTCTCCAGTTCCGGAACGATGTGTATGATCGTGACCGCCGTTTGCTGCAGGCACTGCGTGCAGATTCTGAGGGCGGACAGCCACTTACACCCAGAGCTGATAATCGTCCCACGGCACGCACGGACTAGCTTCTTGCGGTCATAAAAAAACACCGGGCAAAGCCCGGTGCAAAGACTGACAAAGGCAGCTCGTCAGAAAAGCCTTAAAGATATGGTTAGTCGCTGACAGGGGACTCTTTGATCGCCGCATTCATTCTGCGGCGAAGTAGTGGCCCCACGAGATAAGGCAGTACCAGGCCAAGGCCGGCGACAGTCCATAACCCGATGGCGAGAGGACTCCCCCAAAGAATGCTCCAGTCGCCGTCCGACAGGACCAGAGCATGTCCCAGGTTTTTCTCCATTTCCGGCCCCAGCAACAGGCCCAGAATGATGGGAACCAGAGGAATCTCAAGTTTGCGCAGAAAATAGCCGGCAATACCGAAGGCAATCATGAAATACAGATCGAAGGTGCTGTGGCTGATCGAGTAGATCCCGACAAACGCGACCATCGTGACAATTGGCAGCAGATACATCGGCGGCACAGACAACAACCTTACGAAGAATCCCACCAGCGGAATGTTCAACACCAGCAGGAGGACGTTGCCAATCAGCAGCGCGGCAATAACGCCCCACACAATGTCGGCATTCTGGGTAAACATCAGCGGGCCCGGTGTGATGTTCAGCGAAATCAGCATCGCCAGCAGGACAGCGGTCGTGCCGCTGCCCGGCACACCCAATGTCAGCATGGGGACCAGGGCACCTTCACCAAAACGGCCTTTTTTGCCGACCACCTGTTTTTCCAGGGTGTAGCTGATAAAACTCCCCAGAGAAGCACCCGCCCCCGGCAGCACACCGGAAATAAAGCCGAGAATCCCGCCGCGAAGCTGTGTTGGTATGGTCGTTACCAACTCCTTCAGGCTCAGGCTGAGCTTGCCAACCTGCATTTTCTCTCGCCCTTCCCCCATGCGATGCTCCACGAAAAACAACAACTCGGAGATGGCAAACAGACCCACAATGGCCAGAATGAAATCGATACCTTCATAGAGTTCAAGCACACCGAAGGTATAGCGCTGGGTTCCCGTGGAAATATCGATACCCACCGTGGAAATCATGATCCCCAATGCCGCCGCAATAACCGTCTTCATGGGGTTCTTGCCGGTGATCCCGCCCAATGTGGCAAACGCCAGCAGAAACAGCGCAAAGTACTCTGCAGGGCCGAAGGTAAGGGCAAACCTGGCCAGCACGGGCGCCAGCATGATCAATCCGATGGTCCCGATCAGACCACCCGAGAAAGACGCGATGGCAGAAACCGCCAAGGCATCAGCAGCCCTCCCTTTACGGGCCATCGGGTAGCCATCAAGGCAGGTCATCATCGCCGGTTCATCGCCCGGTATGTTGAGCAGGATGGAGGAGATTCGCCCGCCGTACATGGCGCCTGCATAGACTGCGGTCAACAGAATCATGGCGGTTTCGGGCGGAAGTCCCAGCGTAAACGCCAGTGGTATAAGAATCGCCACACCATTGGCCGGCCCCAGTCCTGGAAGACAAAAAACAAATGCGCCAAACAGAGCGAACATCAGGTTATACGGAGTCAGCGCTACGGCAAACCCCTCCATCAGAAAGCCAAGGGTTTCCATCAGTGCACCTCCAGCAGGCCAGCCGGCAAGCTCAACGACAACCCATAATTGAACAGGACGAACACCACGACGGCGCTGCCTAAACCGGTAAGAAAGGCCCGTTTAGGCGCCGCTCCCATGCGCCAGCTGAGCGTTCCGACCGCCAAGGTTGTCGCGATGACGAATCCCAGCGGCTCCAGCAACAAGGCATACACCACCAGAACCAACACCGAGACCAGAAGTTCCAGTGCCGATTTACCAACCGGCCACCGGGCATCCGGGTCAGGTTTGATCATCAGATACAGACTTCCGGCCACCAGAACCACCGACAAGATGGTAGGAAAGGTCTCTGGGCCGACCCCCTCAGCGCCACCAAAGGGTTCCGGCCACTGCTGCGCAGCCCAGCCATAAGCCACTGCCAGGACCAGAAGACCCAGGCCGAGAATACGATCACCGAAGCCCGTCATTTGAGTAACCCGATTTCACGAGAGAGTGCTTCAATGTCCTGCACCTGGTTGCGCACGAATTCGTCAAACGCGCTGGCAGGAGGGTGAAACGGAATCAATCCGTTACGGGCCATCACCTGTTTCCATTCTTCGCTGGCGTACAGGGTGTCGACCGCATCTACCCAATACTGCTTGGCGGCTTCATCCGCGTCTTTAGGCATGTAGAAGCCCCGCCAATTTGGCCCTACCGCATCAATGCCCTGCTCTCTCGCTGTGGGCAGATCACTGAATTTGCCTGGCAAACGTTCATCGGCCAGAACAGCGATCACTCGCAAATCTCCGGACTCCATGAACCCTGTCGCCTCAGACAGATCACCGGTAAACGCATCCACCTGGCCACCCACAACCTGAGTCATGGCTTCACCACCATTGTTGTAGGACAGATAGGGAATCGATGGGAGTTTTTCCGCACCCGCCGCTTTTGCGGCAATCAGCACCTTCAGGTGGTCCCAGCCACCCCGTGCGCTGCCACCGGCAAACTTGACGGACTTGGGATTGGCCTTCACGGCATCCATCAGTTCTTTGAGGTTCTGATACCTGGAATTCTTGCTTACCGCGATAATCCCGTAGTCGGCACCCAGTGCGCCCACCCAGGTGACCATATCGGCATTCATGCCAGGAAACTGGCCCTGGGCCAGGCGCGTTGTCGTTGCCGTGGAGGCCGCCACCAGCAGCTTGTTATCACCTGCGCGTTTGCTCACGGTATGAGCGTAGGCAACGCCTCCGCCAGCGCCGGCCATATTGACGGTCTGCACTGTTCCATCAACCAGGCTGAGGTCCTGCAGCACATTGCCTACGCTCCGGCAGGTAAAGTCCCAGCCGCCTCCGGGATCCGCCGGTGCCAGACACTCAACCTTGCCAGAAGGTTGCCAAGCCATTGCAGAGGTACTGACGGCGGCCGCCGCCACCAAAGAGAGGAATCGTTTGAACATCATTGTGGTCACCTTACTCAGTTGTTTTTGTCATGATCGCCAGGTCACCGGAACGAATGAGGAGGAGCTCTCCGGTGAGGCGATTAAGGGCAGACTAATAGGNGAAACCCGAGANANAGAAGCTTGTGGGCGTAACGCCTTTAAAGACTTTTTTCTGCATTCTGTGCATAAAGATCACGGGCGGTGGCCGCAAGGATGGATTACCCTGAAAAGCAAACGACAAAAAGCCGTGCTCTATCCGTGTTAAGAAAAACCAAACTGAAAACCCGCATGATCCTGACCCTGGGATTGCTCGGCACCTTGCAAACGGTGCTGATTGGCAGTTTTGCCGGCTATTACCTCAGTGAGTCACTGTATGAGGAAATTGGCGAGCGCGCTCTGATGGTCGCCAAAACCGTTGCCGCCACACCGGCTGTTATCGAGGGCGTCCGCACCAGAAACATCCCTGCGCTCAATCAACTGGCCCGTCGGCTTACCGAAACCAATGAAGCTCTGTTTATTGTCATTGGCGATCACCGGGCAATCCGTCTGGCGCATCCGGACCCGACCCGGATTGGCTATTCGATGGGTGACGACGATGGTGATTACGGCCAACAGGCTCTGCAACACGGCCAGGCGTATGTCGCTCGCGCCAAAGGCAGCCTTGGGGAGTCCATGCGCGGAAAGGCTCCGGTATCCACTCCGGAAACGGGCAAGATCATCGGGATCGTATCGGTGGGTTACAGTCTCGAGCAGGTTGAGAACACCATACGTCGATATAATTTTGTTCTCTATGGTGTTGTCGGCCTAATGCTTTTGTTCACAGTGTTCTCGGCCATCATCATCGCCGGCCGATTCAAGCGTGCCATCTTCGGCCTTGAACCAGAGGAAATCGCCCGGTTGTTCCAGGAGCGTGACGCTACCCTGCAATCCGTTCGTGAAGGCATTATTGCGGTCAATCGGGACGGGATAATAACCACCGCCAACCGGGCAGCCTATGAGACACTGGAACTGCCTGAGAACGAACCTCTCGCAGGCAAGCCCATTCTGGACATTCTGCCGGAAAGCAGCCTGATGTCGGTATTGCAAACCGGACAACCAGACTTCGACCGTGAAGTCTGGTTAAGAGGACGACAAATGGTCGTCAATCGGCTGCCAGTTCGCCAGGGTGAGCAGATCATCGGCGTGGTAGCCAGTTTTCGCCGGCGAGATGAGCTTGATCAGGTGAGTAGACAACTCACGCGAATACAGCAGTATGCCGATACCCTTCGCAGCCAGACCCATGAATACTCGAACAAGCTTCACACCATCGCCGGACTGATACAGATTGGCGCGACTGAAGAGGCGCTTAATCTGATTGGCAGCGAGGTGAGCGACCATCAGGCGCTGCTGCATCTTCTGCTGGAAGCCGTGCCAGACCCGATTATCGCTGGTTGTCTGCTCGGAAAGTACAATAGGGCGAAGGAAATGGGCCTGCGTCTGGAAATAGACCCTGGCAGCCAGATGGCCGACCTCCCGGCGGAGCTGCCCAGGGATCAGTTGGTCAGTGTTCTCGGCAACCTGATTGACAATGCGCTTGAAGCCACGCTCCACAAGGCGGGCAACGGCGGCCGGGTATCACTGTCGATGACCGATCTGGGGCACGAGCTGATTTTCGAGGTTGAAGACGAGGGCCCCGGAGTTCCCGGGCCGGATCGGGCCCGGATTTTCGAGCGTGGCTTCAGCACCAAAGGTGAGAAACACGGGATCGGCCTGCATCTGGTTCAGCAGTTTCTCGATCGCTGGGGAGGCTCGGTGACGGTTGAAAACCTGTCCGGAGGTGGCAGTCGTTTTACGCTCTACTTACCGAAAACGCCAATTGCGGGAGGACATCCGTGACCACGATCCGACTGCTTATTGTTGAAGACGATCCGAAGATCGCCGAGATTCAGCGCCGGTTTGTTGAGCGTGTTGAACAGGTGGAACTTTGTGGCATAGCCCATACCCTGGCCGATGCCAGGGATCTGATCGACGTACTGGAGCCTGAACTGATCCTCCTGGATGTCTACTTTCCCGACGGCAATGGTTTGGACCTGCTCCGGGAACTGAGAGCCCGTGACCGTCGGTCAGACGTCATTCTGATTACCGCAGCCAAAGAGGTAGAAACACTGCGTAGCGCCCTTCGTGGGGGCGTATTCGACTATATTCTGAAACCCCTGGTGTTCGAGCGCCTGCAGGAAGCCATTAATCGCTACCGGGAGCATCTGGACAAGCTGCTGGCACTGAACAAGCTCGCCCAGAAAGAAGTAGATGCGCTGTTACCCAGAGCCACCAACGACACCGAAGCCTCCGTGCCTGAACGGCTGCCAAAAGGTGTCGACAGCCTGACGCTGGACAAGATCAGAGGGGTGGTTGCCACTGGGGGTCACTGGAGCGCGGAAGAAATGGGGGCCGAGATCGGAGCCTCCCGGACAACGGCCCGCCGCTATCTGGAATTCCTGGTCGGCATCGGTGAACTTTGCGCAGAGGTAAACTATGGTAGCGTTGGGCGCCCGGAACGACGCTATTGCCTGAAAGCCTGAAGGCACTTAAGTGGCCCTTATTCTTTACATTACTGGCACAAGCAGGAGATCCCGATGAAACATCTGATTGCCGCCGGCATCACAGCATTGACGGTGACCTTGACCGGTTGCCAGAACCTCCCAGAAACAAAGGAAGGGGCCAACCGTAATGTTGTTTTTCTCAAGGCCACACACTGCCTGGAGGAACCCGTCGGCGACCAGGATCGTATTCATTTTGGCCCCTGCCTGAAGATTACCGACGTCAATGGAGAAGTGCCGACCGTGCGCAGCGACGGCTTCATTGAGCTGCCTGTTGCCCGGCCTGTAACCCTCGGTACCAGCTGTGTCTACCGCCATGCCGATGGCACCCCGATTCCTGCAACCGTGGGCACCGCAGAGTTTCAGGTGAACAGCACCACGTTTCCGGAGGCGGCCAGCGTTGGTACCTGCATGCCCACGAGCAGGCACGAGGTGTCGTTGGCTGTCAGCCCACACTCTCCACGTCGGTGTTTCCAACCCGAAAAACGGACTGAAAAGAACTCTGTTGCGGCGATGGCCAAATGACGGGGCCGTTACCATCCCTCCACAAAGCCCGCTGAAAATTGCGTACCGGGAAGCCCTGTGCCACGGTTAAAGGGCAACCCTTGAATGGAGGACAGGAAATGCTCTATTGGGCTATTGTTTGTCTCGTTATTGCAGTGATCGCAGGAATTCTGGGTTTTGGCGGTATTGCAGGCACAGCGGCCAGCTTCGCGAAGATACTGTTTTTCGTCTTTCTGGTGCTTCTGGTGGTGTCGCTGGTCGTTAACGCCCTGCGCGGTAAGGGGCCAAAGGTATAGCATCAGCGATTTAACGGTCGTGGCCCTCCAGTAACCACGAGGGCCACCCCGGCTACCGCCACCACTCCCCCGGCAATGGCCAACGGCCCCAACCGCTCATTGAACAGAATAAAAGCTTCCAGTGCCGTTACCGGTGGCACCAGATAAAACAGACTGGCCACCTGCGAAGCCGCACCGCGACGAATAAGCCACATCAGAATCAGAATGGCACTTACCGACAGCCCGAACACCAGCCATCCCAGCGCCAGACTGAATTGCACTGTCCATTCGATGTGCCGGGTTTCCAACGTGAAGGCACCAATCGCGAAGAACGCTGCAGCCGCTGTGTACTGAATCATGGTGCCAGATATCAGGTCCACTCCGGTTCCGAAGCGCTTCTGATAGACCGTACCCAGGGAAATGCCGATCAACGACAAGCCTGCCCAGAGAATGGTGACCGGTGAAAAACTACCGCCATTGGCACCGCTGCCCAACTTTTCCGCCAGCACCAACGCCACCCCGGCCAGCCCCATGACCAGCCCCAGCCACTGCCTGCCAGCAACCGACTCCCGCAGAATCAGAACGGCTGCCAACGCTGTTACCAGCGGTTGCAAACCAACAATCAGTGAGACCAGGCCCGAGGGCATGCCCTGATCGATGGCATAGAACACCCCGCCCAGATAGGTTCCCTGCACCAACAACCCGGTAATCGCCAGATGCCCGGCCCCACGCCAGCCCGGCCAACGGGATTTCATGGCCAAGGCGAGAACAGCCAACGGCACCAGCGTCAGCAGCATACGGATCAGCAGCAGGGTAAAGGGTTCCGCATAAGGCAGACCATACTTGGCGCCTATGAACCCGGTACTCCACAACCAGACAAACAGGGCGGGCACAAAAAAGGAGTAATAGATCGGTGGCATAAGTCCCGGCAGAGGCTGGAAAAAGAGCCTCGACTATACCCGGCCAATCAGGCCGGGAACAGGTACAGCCTTGCCATTACAGAGCCACAGTCACCCTATGGGGCGGTGAGCATTGTCTGAAGCTTCTGGGTAAACTCCACCGCTTCGCAACCAAGCGGCGTCAGGTAACCACCATCCTTCTGGCTTATCAGCCCCTTGGCAAACAAGGATTCCGCCGCGCGCAGCGTTTCCGGCGCCGCACTGTGAGCGTGCACCTTGATGCCCTCCTGGGTAGAGGCGGACGGAAACTGCAGCAACAGGTTCAGCTCAGCAAGGTGGTTTGGAGAGAACGGCATAAAAGCTCCTTATCGTCAGCGTTTTCTGCAGTTTAGCCCAAACAGTCGTGGACCGAAGCGGAATCACAAAGAAATTGATCCAGATGCATAGTTTGCCTGACTATCCTATGGTTATTGTCTTCAAAGGCCCGATCCCTGCCTGTCACCGGCACAGAAAAACGGCATCACGGACACGTTGATCATGGATAACACACCAGCTCAGACCACCGACAATGCACCTCGCTCGCTGCGCCATCTTAGCGTCTACCTGGCCACACTGGTCAAAGGCAGGCTTTGGCTTAAAGTGCTCATTGGCATGGGGCTTGGTCTGGTGGTGGGCACACTGCTTGGCCCTTCGGTCGGCCTGGTCGAACCGGAAACAGGCACCTTGATCGGCAACTGGCTGGCGTTTCCGGGGCAACTCTTCCTCGCCACTATACAGATGATCGTCATACCACTGGTGATTGCCTCGGTGGTGCGAGGACTGGCCGCCAGCGACAACCTGGAACAACTCCGTAAAATGGGTACCCGGGTTACCCTGTTTTTTGTCATTACAACCGCCATTGCGGCCACCATCGGGCTCTGGGTGGGCGGCCTGGTTAACCCTGGGGATCTGATGACCGGGCTGACCACACCGCCAGCCGATGCCGCGCCGGTGGCCGCCGACATCCCCGGCCTGGACACCATCCCCCAGACACTGATTGGACTTCTGCCCGGCAACCCCCTGGACGCCATGGTGGAAGGGCAGATGCTGCAGGTGGTGATTTTCTCCATCATCATCGGCGTTGCGCTGGTCAGTATGTCGGGCGACAAAGCCAAACCGATGCTGGACCTGCTCGATTCACTGCAGCAAATCTGCATGACCGTGGTTCGCTGGGCCATGCGCCTTGCGCCCTATGCCGTGTTTGGCCTGATGGCGCAACTCACGACTACCCTGGGTTTTCGTGCCATGATTGGCATGGCCTCTTATGTGGCAACGGTGCTGTTCGGCCTCGCCGTCCTGATGGGGTTTTATCTGGTCATTCTCAAACTGCTGGCAGGTGTACGGCCACTGCAGTTCCTGAGGGATACCCGTGATGTCTTGCTGCTGGCATTTTCGACCTCCAGCTCCGCCGCTGTCATGCCCCTGTCTATCCGTACCGCAGAGGACAAACTCGGGGTGCGCCCGTCGGTTTCCCAGTTTGTAATCCCCCTGGGCGCAACCATCAACATGAATGGCACTGCGCTTTATCAGGCCGTCGCGACCGTTTTCCTGGCCCAGGTCTACGGCATCGACCTCAGTGTTGGCAGTATGGCCCTGGTGGTCGCCATGGCAGTAGGTGCCTCCATAGGATCGCCGGCTACCCCGGGGGTCGGCATTGTCATTCTGGCAATGGTACTGCAATCGGTGGGTGTACCAGCCGCAGGCATTGCCTTGATCATGGGCGTGGACCGAATCCTGGATATGTGCCGAACCGCCATCAATGTGACCGGCGACCTGGTTGCCTGCCGGCTGCTGGAGAACTGGTCGGGCAAGCGACTTCCGCCGCCAGCCGGACCGATTGCCGGCGATGCCTGAAGACAACGGCCAATTTGTGACCCCATGAACAATCAGTATCATGAACGCACGAAACTCCTACACTTGAACGGCCATCTACCGCGATAATAGACGTAGTGTGTCATTCAGAAACAAAGCTTCGGGTTCTTGATGAATTTCAGCGGTACATCCCTGACAACCAGAGTCACCATTGCCCTTGTCACCGGACTCCTTCTCGCGACAGCTACGGCCCATGCCGACAGCATCAAACGCATCGTGCATCCGGACGGACGGGTGGAATTCACCAATGTGAAAAGCAAAAGCCAGCCACGAGCCTCCACCAAGAGTGAAACCGTGTATCGTTACACCGACGAACACGGTGTCGTGGCCTACAGCAGCCAGCGCCCGGGCAACGCCGACTTCGATGTTATCCGCTTCCACTGCTACGCCTGTGACCCGGAATCCAGCGTCGACTGGCACAAAACGCCATTGTTCCTGAGCCCCTATCGCAGTGAAATCCAGACCGCGGCAGCTGAATTCAATGTTGACCCGGCCCTGGTGCGAGCCGTTATCCATGCCGAGTCTGCCTTCAACCCCAAGGCCATTTCACCGGTCGGTGCCCAGGGACTGATGCAGCTGATGCCGGGGACGGCACAGGAACTGGGCGTAAAAGACCCACTGGAGGCCAGCGAAAACATCCGCGGCGGTGTCGACTATCTGGCCAAAATGCTCAAACGCTTTAATGGCGACACTCGCCTGGCGACCGCCGCCTATAACGCCGGCCCCGGCGCCGTTGGCCGCTACAGGGGCATTCCGCCTTACGCGGAAACCAAAGCCTACGTGGAACGTGTAGGTATCCTGCACCAGCGCTACGCCGCCAACTGATGGGCACCATCATCAAACGGCCCGATATCAAGGGCGATATCGTGCATGTCGCCAACGACCGCTACGGCAATATTCTGGTGATTGATGATCGCAAACACCGGATTCTCAGTTTTGATTCCGTGTTTGAGCAAAGCAAAATTTTGCGTCGGGCACCCCATGTTCCCGTCCACGAATACAGCCGTGCCATGCTGCTGCCCATTGCCTTCGCCAGGCCCGACCACATCACTGTGCTTGGTTTGGGTGCAGGCGTCGTCGCCCACGGCATACACCGCCTGTTACCCGACAGTCAGGTTCATGTGGTGGAGTTGCGTCAAAAGGTGTTCGAGACCGCACGGGACTGGTTCTCGTTCCCGCAACATGAGCGCCTTCATGTCACCGTCGCCGATGCCTGGCATACACTGGAAACGCTTCCGGGGGCCAGCACCGCCATGATTGTCACGGATCTGTACAGCGCAGACCGGATGTCGCCCCTTCAAGCGCAACGCCGGTTCATCAAGGCCTGTGCCCGGGCACTCAAACCTGACGGCTGGCTCGTTCTGAACTATCACCGCATGCCGGAGCCGGACGGTAACCTGCTGCGCGAGCTGAAACGCCAGTTCCCGTGTCTGCTCACCTTCAAAAGCAAAACCAACAACTGGGTTATCTATGGCTGTAATCGGGCGTTTGATCCCTGGCAGATACCCGACTCAGTCCTCAAGGCATTGGAAGAACAACTGCCGGTTGGATGGCCCGCGCTGATGAAAAAAATCCGGGTCTTATAAAATCCGCCCTGCCGACCACGAAAAATCTTACTCCGTTTTACATTTTTTTATGTAATTGCCGGTAATTGTTCATAGTTTTCAGGCTAAACTCTGCGCCTCTCTACACCCTCTCTTACTCATGTAAAGGAACAAAGCATGGCATTTGAGTACGGAGCTCAAAAACTCAACATCCGGAATCCATTCCGGTTCGAAGGGCTGGTCCGGTCCATTCGTGGTGCAATTCTGCTGGCGATTGGCGTCTATCTCCTGTTTCAGATTCAACCCCTGCTTGGTACCGACAAACCCAGGGCCTGGGTTAACCTGTTGATCGGCGGCCTGTTTGTAATGGGCGGGTTGAAGGCGCTGGGCGGAGGCCTGTTCCAGGTCATGCGTTTCTTCGTGGGCCGCGCCGCGCCGGCCTCACTGGCCAAAAACGTTGCCCGTGAAGCCGTGAACGAACGCGAGCCGACCCTGTATAACTCTAAAATGCTCCACAACATGCTCATGAGCAAGAGCAACCCGACCTTTATCGAGCCCACCGGCTGGTTCGCCCGGGCGGTTCACTCGGTCTTTCCCAACCTGATTGTCACGCCCTGGCCAATTCGCAACGTCGCTCAGAATCTGGCCATGAAACTGACCAAGAGTTTCGTGGCCATCGCCGCCTTTCTGGTGGCAAGCCTGGTGGTCACCATGGTGTTCTCAGGCACCGAAGGTGCGGATGTTGGCAGCACGGTTATCTCACTGATCCTGCAAGCGTCATTGCTGGTGTACCTGGGGCTGTTGTGGGTCAAACTCGGCAACCCGCTGTCCCGCAGTAACATGACCAGCCTGAGCCAGACCACCAGCAAGGGACTGGCGCTGGTGATCATTGGTGCCATCGCAGTGCCCATCCTGACTGCCCAGGGCTGGCTTGGCTTCTGGGACAGTCTGCACGTCAGTGCCCGCCAGGATTTGGCCGGCCTGATGCCCCTGCTTGAACCGGTTTTCCGTACCGGGTCCCTGCTGACCCTGACTATCGTCTGTGCTCTGGCGACAGCGGCCATTGCGGTGGTTCTGATCAAAGCACGCATTGGCATGGTGCCCATCGCAACCAGCAGCTCTGAACTCAATAACAGCTGGCGATTCGATCTGCACCCACGCCAGATTTTCACGACGCTGCGCGACCTGGTGTTGATGCAAAAACGTCAGCAGGAGCTGCCGAACCGGGTATATCTGGACAGCAACGACACCGGTGATGCCAACCGGGAGAATGAGCAGTTCAACGGCGACCTTCTGGTCGAGATACAGCCTGTTGTCGAAGACCGCGAAGAGCCAAAATCCCTGCGCTGGGCCCGGGCAAGCGGAACCATCGCTGGCCAGATACTCCTGTTGGCGGGTGCCCTGCTGCTCTGGCTGGGTGCCGATCGCGTGATGGACCATGTTTACGCTCTGGATCAGCTTCGCGCTACCCGNCTCGATGTCGACCAGGCATTGAACCTGCTGTTCGTCCCCGCGGGNGCCACNGCCGCCATCCTGCTTGCCAGCTTGCTATTGCTCGGCTTCGGCCGGACACTGTCCAGAATCTGCCATCTGTTCTGGGCCGAGATCTTCTTNAAGTCCAACCTGTTCGATATGCACTGTGAAGGCACGGTGATGCGGGCAACTCATTACCGCGGCGCCGACCGTCACAGTGCGTCCAGTGAACAGGATGTATTCAGTTTCGACGCCACCTACTTCGCTCTGGCAACTGAAGCGGTCAGCTCAACGTTTGCAGTCTCTGGCCAGCAAAACCTGGAGCAGCCGAGGTATCTGCTGTCCCTGTCGCCATGCGATGGATTCATCAACAGCGTGGTTGGCGACCTGGAAGACCAGTTCCGTCGCCGCAACGACGAAATAAAGAACGAAAAGCAGGCCGACCGGGAACAGCGGCTCGACTATATCCGCCAGGAGCAGGAAGCGCGCAGAACCGGGGATATGGCTGCCCAGGGCCTGGTTGCACCAGAGCAACGGGCATCACTGGAATCAGACGTCGTGTCCGATCAGGACCGTGAGAAGATTGCCCGCTGGGAGGGCGACACAGCCGATAACTGATGGCAAATCAGACAGCACACCAGGAGCTCTTCGGAGCTCCTTTTTTGTCGGGCACAACATGAAACTCTTACGGATACTCACCAATCAGAACGGTATTAGCCGCCGACAGGCCAAGGCCCTGCTCGCCGCCGGCCGTGTTCAGGTTGATGGCGAGCACTGCCATGACCCGGACCTGGACATCCAGCGGTTTCGTGAAGTGTGCGTTGACCAGCGAATCATCCAGAGCGCGGCCCCTGCGTATTACCTGATGCTGAACAAACCATCGGGCTATCTGAGCGCCACCCGCGATGACCAGCACCCCACCGTTATGGAACTGATTGACCCATCGCTTCGGCCGCATGTGCACATCGCAGGGCGACTGGACAGGGCAAGCACCGGGCTATTGATTTTCAGCAGTGACGGAGTCTGGAGCCGACGGCTGACCGAACCGGCGGTTAAAATCCCCAAGGTATACCGGGTAACCACGGCTTACGCCATCTCACCGGAGACAGAGGATCGGTTCAGGGAAGGCATCTGGTTCGAGTACGAACAACTCAGAACCTCGCCCGCGTCGCTGGAGCCATTGGGGGAGCGGGAAGTACGGCTGACGATCTACGAAGGCCGCTATCATCAGGTGAAACGCATGTTTCACGCCGTGGGCAACCGGGTGACCTCATTGCACAGGGAAAGCATGGGCGGGCTGACTGTGGATGGGCTAGAGCCAGGCAGCTACCGCCATCTCAGCGCACAAGAGGTCAGCTCAATCGGCTGACCTCTTGCCATATCATCAGGCGCGGCTGAGGAATTTGCGCTCTTCCACGTTCACGCGAATTCGGTCACCCGTGGAAATGTGCTCAGGAACCTGTACCACCAGGCCTGTGGTCAGGCGGGCGGGTTTGGTTCTGGCGGTTGCCGAGCCACCCTTGATGGACGGATCGGTTTCTTCAATGGTCAGTTCCACCGTCGGCGGCAGGTCAATGGCCACCGGGTTTTCGCTGACCAGAATCACCATTACCCCCTGGGTGTCCTCGGTAATGAACAGCAACTCATCCTCAATGGCACTGCGGTTGAGCATGTACTGAGTAAAGTCTTCTGTATCCATGAACACATACTCATCACCATCAGCGTAGGAGAAGGTCGCTTCCCGGCGCACCAGATCCGCCAGATTGAGCATGTCCGAGTCCTTGAAGGTCTCATCCAGTTTCTGGTTGGTGACCACATCGTACATTCGCATCCGGTAAAGGCTGCCTCCGGCACGGCCCTGGGGCACGGAGCGCTCGATATCCTTCACGAAATAGACGCGGCCTTCGTATTCAACCGCCTGATTCTTTTTGATTTCACTTGCTTTAGGCATGACATCCGGTTCCAGAATAGTTAGTCATCACGGGCGCTGGTATACCACGACTGGCGGTAATATGCGATAGCCTTCAGCCACTCGCCTTTGACAATTCATCCCGGGTGCGCAAACGCCCTTCACGGCGTATCTGTGCCTTGGCATAACGGCGCTTCTGGTCCTCGGTTTCCGGGATTACCTGGGGCACATCCACCGGCTTGCCCTGTTCATCGAGTGCCACAAAGGTAAAGAAGGCGGACAAAATATGGCGAGTCTCGCCGGTATAGCTGTTCTCGGCCTCCACCTTCGCACCGATCTCCATGGAGGAGCCCCAACTACGGTTCAGCGACAGATTGAACAACAAGGTGTCATTGCCTTTGGCGGGAGCGCGAAAATGAATGGAATCCACCGCCGCCGTCACACAGACATGGGCCGAGTGCCGCTCCGCGACCACCAGTGCCAAGCGGTCACACTTCGCCATGATCATGCCCCCGAACACCGTATTGTGGGAGTTCATATCGTTCGGGAACACTTTATACACATGCTTTTCAATAGCTGAAGCAGAAACAGCTTTTGCAGGTTTATCGGTCATGAAACGGTCATTCCTTTGTGTGTTTACCCACACTTTCTGTGGATAACTTTGTTAGCAAGGCAAGGACATGCGATCACAGGCGGCATAAACACTGCGTTTGCGATCCCTGCGGTTAATTTGATCAGATATACTGCACGTTTTAATGACAACAACAAAGCAGGCATTACCCCCGAAAGGATTCACATACCGGAAAGGAGTTTCCCATGATCGTCTGCGGCCCTATCGTACGCCACTCCAATCGCACCATGCTCAACCTATGGCTGGTATTAGACCAGCGTCCCGAGAGCATTCAACTGAATACCTATCTGGATGATGCCAGAGCATCACCAGTTACCAGAGACTGCGACGCCGAGTTCATACCAGCAGGCGATAACTGCTATATCTGCATGCTGTCGACGGACCTTCCCCTCGACAACGCCGAGCCTTATCACCAAACCAATGAGCTCTTCTACGAAATAGTACTGGATGGCGAGCCCTTTGGAGACAGCCAGCTGCTCGCGACACTTTGCCCTGGCACGGACAAGCTGCCCAGTGTTTACCTGCCCCGGGAGCATCGGCATTTCATTCAGGCATCCTGCCGGCGTCCTCACTCCCCGGGGCAAGACAAAAAGCCGGACCAACTCGCCCGGGGCGCCCGTTTGCTGGCGGAGAATCTGCGCAAGGAGAGCCGGCCAAGCCAGCTGTTTCTGACCGGCGACCAGATCTACGCCGACGATGTGTCACCCTTGCTGCTGGATTATCTGGGCAAGCTGCAGAAACACCTTGGACTGGCCGATGATCTGAAAAACCTGCCGGCGGGCAAAGACCTGCACCGGCTGTCGAAACTGGATGACCGGCACTGGGTAACCCGAAGCCCCTACGGATTCAGCTCCAGCGCCAAAAGCTCCCACCTGCTGACCCGGGCCGAATACCTGAGCATGTACCTGTTTGCCTTCTCAGGCGCCGGACACCAGTTTGGCCTGGACTTCCCGGGCCACGACGAACTCAAGCCACGGCTTGCCAAACAGCCTGCCAATACCCGGGATGGCCGGAACCCGCCGGTGCAATATGTCTACACGGAGGGACAACACGCAGAAGACCACCTCAACCTGTCCCGGTTTGCAGACCTGGCCCGCTCGGAGGTCCGCCAACTGCTCGCCAACACGGTGACCTACATGATCTTTGATGACCATGAAGTCACCGACGACTGGAACATCTCGAAACAGAACGCCCGGCAACTGAGCACCACGCCCATTGGCCGGTA
>JGI12534J12829_1000111_pt1 | contig 18069 bp, 15 predicted proteins | sample TtanPargueraPR_6_FD_12829 | JGI IMG/M metagenome (IMG submission 12829)
TTGCCCCAGGAACTGGCCCCGACCGAAGACCGCGGCGTGATCATCATGCCCGTCAGCGCGCCCCGGGGTTCGACGGTTGAATTCACCGATCACTTTGTCAAACAGGCCGAAGAGCGGCTGTTGCCCTACCTGGATGACGGTATCGCTGAGCGATTCCTGTCCATCGTCGGATTCCGGGATGAAGAAGACAATGCCTTCATGATCATGGGGCTGGTGCCCTGGGAACAGCGGGATATCAAGCAGCAGCAGGTCACCACCGAGATCCGCGACAAGCTGTCTGACATTTCCGGGGTGCGGATCAGTGTCATCAATCCGCCGGGGCTGGGCCAGCGCGGCTTCAATCAGCCGGTGGAGTTTGTCATTGCCGGCCCTGACTACGAGTCGGTGCAGGCCTGGAGTGAGGAGATCGTTGAACGGGCAAAGGAAAACCCGAATCTGCTGAATGTCGACACCGATTTTGAGCTGACCCGGCCGGAACTGAAGGTCAACATTGACCGCGACCGGGCAGCGGATCTGGATATCACCATCGAAGACGTAGGCCTCACCCTGCAGACCATGCTGGCCTCCCGGCAGGTAACCACCTATCTCGATCGGGGCCGGGAATACGACGTCATTATCCAGGCGGACGATGCCGACCGGGCCACGCCCGGTGATATGGAACAGATCTTCCTGCGGCCTCGGGCAGGTGGGGAACTGATTCCACTCAAGGCCCTGGTATCTGTGGAAGAGATCGGGGCCAATCCGGATTTGCGCCGGATTGACCGGCTGCCGGCGGTGGTGGTGAGTGCGTCCCTGGCCGAGGGCTATGACCTGGGTTCAGCGCTGACCTACCTGAATAACCTGGCTGTGGATAACCTGCCTCCGGAGGCCCGGCTCAGTTACAAGGGCCTGTCCCAGGAATTCCAGGATTCATCGGCGGCCATCTACCTGACCTTCGGGCTGGCGTTTATTATCGTGTTCCTAGTGCTGGCGGCCCAGTTCGAGAGCTGGATCCACCCGCTGATTATCATGCTGTCGGTGCCGCTGGCGGTGACCGGTGCGCTGATCGCGCTGGCCTGGTCGGGCATCAGTCTGAACATCTACAGCCAGATTGGCATCATTATGCTGCTGGGACTGATGGCCAAGAACGGCATTTTGATCGTGGAATTTGCCAACCAGCTTCGGGACAAGGGCTACGAGGTGAAAGAAGCCATTCTGGAAGGTGCCAGCCTGCGCTTCCGCCCGGTACTGATGACCACCATATCTACGGTGTTCGGGGCGGTTCCGCTGGTGATTGCCACTGGTGCCGGGGCCGAGAGCCGGGCGGCCATCGGCATGGTGATCCTGGGTGGCCTGATTTTCGCCACCACCCTGACCCTGTTCATTATCCCGGTGTTGTACAACCTTTTAGCCCGCTTTGCGAAACCCTCGAACGCGGTGGAGCAGGAGCTGGAACGCCTGGCAGCGGGCCCATCCGGCGGTAGCAGTTCGGCGGCGGTGCCACAGCGCAAGGCGGACGATTTCTGAACCCGACCGGGTGAAATCCCGGTATCAAAGGGTGTCCGGGAACAGAACCTGACCGTCCAGGACCTCATCCGGATGGATATCCACGCAGAAGATCCGGTGGCCCTGGGCCAGTGAGGTGCCGGTGGACAGGGTAACGGTTCGTCGGGCGTCCGGAAGGGCCACGTAGGGGCGGCTGCAGCTGATGTGTTGCGGTCGCTCCAGGGCGTTGCGGAAATATTCCCGATGGCTCCAGCAGGCGCCAGCGGACTGATACAGCGGGTTGAATGCGGCATTCCGGGAAGCCCCGGATTGGGCCAGACTGCCTTGCTGAACCCCTTTTTGATCGAGCAGGAAGCATCGCCGTACGCCCTCCATTTGCAGCAGAGGACGGCATACCCGATCAAATTCCTCGCCCCGGGCCAGGGCATGGCAGGCATCCATGATTTCGAATCTCAGCAGCTTGAGATAGGTCTCGCGGGTCCTGAAATCGTTCTGGCACCAGCGTTCGGATTCCGACATGACCTGTCGCAACGCGGTTTCGGCGGTCTGCGTCAGTTCTTCGGACCCTTGCCCCGGTCGGGCAAACAGAAAGCCCTGCAGCAGATCCGCTTCGGTGGCCAGCGCAATGTGGGCCTGGGCATTGTTCTCGATGCCTTCAATCAGCACCAGGCTGCCACTCTCGCGAATCATCCGGACCAGGCTGTTTAACAGCAATCGCGCGCGGTTGTGATCCTGGGCGTTCATCAACAGAGACCGGTCAATCTTCACGATCAGCGGGTTGATTCGCCACAGGCGCTCAAAATTGGAATCACCCATGCCAAAGTCGTCGATGGCGATCTGGAATCCCCGGGCCTTGGCTTCCTGGACGAACTCCAGCAGCGTGGCGCTGTCCCGGGAGGCGGTCTCCACCAGCTCCAGCACGATCTTCTCCGGATGCACGCCCAGTTGATGGCAATGGTCAGCCAGTACAGACAGGTAGTCGTTATGGTGGAACAGAGTGTCCGGGTTGATATTGATAAACAGCCAGATAGGTAGGTTGGTCTGGGTGAAATTCTCCAGATGCAGGTTCAGCAGGTGCCGGTCCAGTTCCGAGGTGACGCCCTGAATGCTGGCCTGCTCGAAAAGCGAAGGCGGCGGTACTGGCTGATTACCACGGCGAACCCGAACCAGTGCCTCGTAGCCGACCATCTTCTGATGGGTGGGGCTGAGAATGGGTTGATAGACCGACCGGAAATCGTGATGTTCGATAAAGCTGGCGGTTTTGCCAGAGGGGCGGTGCCGGTGCTCGGCAAGTCTGAGAACGCGCTTCATGGTCAGGAACCCTTGTACTGCCTGTTCGAGCCTTCCTGGCCGTGGTTGAGAAACTGCATTCCAGGCTCAAGCGAGTTCTGTGCCAAAACCTCTGGTTGGGCGCCTGACACCGGGGCCAAGCGACCGCGCTGGCGAGCCTGCGTGGAAACTGGCCCTTTGTTGGTGCACTTGCGTTCAGGGGTACCGGTTTTTGCACCGTATATAGGCATTCTGCTAAAAACGCTGTGGATAATTACTGGGATAATTTGCGAATAATGCCAGAGTAATTTAATTAAATTTATATTTAACAAATAGTTACCGACGTTTTTGGCTGTAAGTGAAGGCATCAATTGTGTGGATAACTTTTTGAAAACTTTTTTGAACAATGTATGACAAGGCTATGAAATCCTGAAACTTTCGGAATTTCCTTATCCTGAACGAACCCTGTCAGAGAGCCGCGTCGCACTGATCATCGGCCAAGGCCAGCCGCCAGGGTTTTTATTCACCTCGTTGCTGGTTAAAATTTGCACATTCTGACTGCAATTTCCCGGGCGAGGCGTTATACTCGCCGCCCTGTTTTTTTCCCCGATTTCCGAGGTGTAGTGTGGAGTTTCCGACCCGTTTCGATGTCATTGTCATTGGTGGTGGCCATGCCGGTACTGAAGCCGCCCTGGCGGCAGCGCGTATGGGTTCGCAAACCCTGCTGCTGACCCACAACATTGAGACTCTGGGGCAGATGTCCTGTAACCCGGCCATCGGTGGCATTGGCAAAAGTCATCTGGTGAAGGAAATCGATGCCTTGGGCGGCGCCATGGCCCGGGCCACCGATCAGGCAGGCATCCAGTTCCGGGTCCTGAACAGCCGAAAGGGCCCGGCGGTGCGTGCCACCCGTGCTCAGGCAGACCGGATTCTGTATAAAGCCGCCATTCGCCATATGCTGGAAAACCAGCCTAATCTGACCCTGTTCCAGCAGGCGGCCGATGACCTGATTGTGGAAAACGACCAGGTGGTGGGCGTGGTGACCCAGACCGGCATCCGCTTCAACGCCAAAACCGTAGTTTTGACCACCGGTACCTTCCTCGGTGGCGTTATCCACATTGGTATGCAGAATCACGCCGGTGGTCGCGCCGGTGATGCGCCGGCCAATGCCCTGGCCAAACGCCTGCGGGAGCTACCGTTCAACGTTGGCCGTCTGAAAACCGGAACACCGCCGCGCATTGATGCCCGCACCGTGGATTTCTCCGCGATGCAGCAGCAGTGGGGGGACGATCCGACACCTGTGATGTCGTTTATTGGCAGCCGTGACGAACATCCAGAGCAGATCTGCTGTTACGTGACCCGCACTACCGAAGAAACCCACGACATTATCCGCAGTGGGTTTGACCGCTCGCCCATGTTCGCTGGCAACATCGAGGGCGTGGGCCCGCGNTATTGCCCGTCCATCGAGGACAAGGTCAACCGCTTTGCCGACAAGGATTCGCACCAGATTTTCGTCGAGCCCGAAGGCCTGACCACCAACGAGCTGTACCCGAATGGTATTTCCACCAGCCTGCCGTTTGATATCCAGCTCAAGGCAGTGCGCTCGATTCCCGGTTTCGAGAACGCCCACATCCTGCGCCCGGGCTATGCCATCGAGTATGACTACCTGAACCCGCAGGACCTGCGCCACACCCTGGAAACCAAGTTTATCCAGGGCCTGTACTTTGCCGGCCAGATCAACGGCACCACCGGTTACGAAGAAGCCGGTGCCCAGGGCTTGCTGGCGGGCATCAACGCCTCGCTGCGGGCCCAGGATAAAGAAGAGTGGTACCCGCGCCGGGATGAGGCCTATCTGGGCGTACTGGTGGACGACCTGATCACCATGGGCACCCAGGAGCCCTACCGTATGTTTACCAGCCGTGCCGAATACCGGCTGATCCTGCGGGAGGACAACGCCGACCTGCGCCTGACCGAAACCGGCCGCAAGCTGGGCCTGGTGGACGACGAGCGCTGGCAGAAGTTCAGCGAGAAGTGCGAAGGCATTGCCAAAGAGCGTAGCCGCCTGGAAAGCACCCGTATCCATCCGAACACCGAGGCGGGTGAGCGAGCCAATGGCTACCTGAAACAGCCGATGACCCGTGACCAGTCTCTGGCGGAGCTGCTGCGCCGTCCGGAGATTGTCTACGATCACATCGCCGAGATCGGGGCCGAACGGGCGGAGGACCCGAACGTAGCCGATCAGGTGGAAATCGAGATCAAATACGAAGGCTACATCTCCCGCCAGGCGGATGAGATCGAGCGCCTGCGCAAGAACGAGAACACCGCATTGCCGCTGGATCTGGATTACGACGTCATCGGTGGCCTGTCCAACGAAATCAAGCAGAAGCTCAAGGACGTGCGCCCGGAAACGATGGCTCAGGCGTCCCGTATCCAGGGTGTGACCCCGGCGGCGGTCAGCCAGATTCTGGTGCATCTGAAAAAGCGCGACCTGTTGAAAAAGCAGAGCGCCTGAGATGAGTTATCCACAGTGGCCCGGCCAGCTTCGGGACGGCCTCGCGGCCATGAACCTGTCTTTGTCCGACAGCCAGCAGCAACAGTTGCTGGCTTTTCTGGCTCTGCTGAACAAGTGGAACAAGGCCTACAACCTGACCGCCGTGCGGGATGAGCGGGTCATGGTCTCCCGCCAGTTGCTGGACAGTCTGAGCATCCTGCCCTGGGTGACCACAGACCATTTGCTGGATGTGGGCGCCGGCGGCGGCCTGCCGGGTATTCCGCTGGCCATTGTCTTCCCGGAAAAACGCTTTACCCTGCTGGACAGCAACGGCAAGAAAACCCGATTCCTGAATCAGTGTGTGCTTGAGCTCGGGCTGGACAACGTTGAAGTTATCCACGGCCGGGCGGAAGACTGCCAGCCCGATCAGCCCTTCACCCAGATCAGCAGCCGGGCCTTCACCGCCCTGGAAAACCTGGTGACCTGGTGTGGTGGTCTGCTCGCGAATGACGGCGAGTTCCTTGCCATGAAAGGCCAGTATCCGGATGATGAAGTAGCTGCCCTTCCGGCGGGCTGGCAGGTAGAATCCAGCCATTCCCTGACCGTCCCCGGAGCCGACGGCGAACGGCATTTACTGATCGTCGCCCGGGCTGAACGACACCGGTAACCCTCAACAGCAGGAGGCAAAGCATGGCGCGCGTGATTGCAGTGACCAATCAGAAAGGCGGTGTGGGCAAAACCACCACCTGCGTCAATCTTGCCGCGTCTCTGGCGGCCACCAAGCGCCGGGTGCTGCTGGTAGATATGGATCCCCAGGGGAATGCCACCATGGGCAGCGGTGTGGATAAAAATTCCCTGGAGCTGTCCGGATACGATGTGCTGACCAAACGGGCTACTCCGGCGGACGTGATCGTCCACGCTGAAGCCTCCGGTTTCGACCTGCTGCCCGCCAACGGTGACCTGACCGCCGCCGAAGTGGAGCTGATGAACGAGATTGGCCGGGAACACCGGTTACGGCTCACCCTCAACACCGTTCGGGAAAACTACGACTACATCCTGATTGATTGCCCGCCTTCACTCAGTCTGCTGACCGTGAATGCCCTGTCTGCCGCGGATTCGGTACTGATCCCGATGCAGTGTGAATATTATGCCTTGGAAGGACTGGCGGCACTGATGAACACCGTTCAGCAGATTCAGGAAACGGTCAATCCCAATCTGGAGATTGAGGGTATCCTGCGCACCATGTACGACCCCCGCAATAGCCTGACTCTGGATGTCTCCGGTCAGCTCAGTGAATATTTCGGTGACAAGGTTTACCGGGCGGTGATTCCCCGCAACGTCCGGCTGGCAGAAGCGCCCAGCTACGGCATGCCGGCACTCAAGTATGATCGGGTGTCCAAGGGTGCGGTGGCATATCTGGCGCTGGCTGGCGAGATGGTACGCCGGCACGGATCGAAAAAGACATCGCCCGCGGTTGCGGTGTAACATAGACCGCCGTCAGGCAACCATGCACCCACTATTTCAACAGGAAGAATGACAACTACCATGGCGGCGAAGAAGCGAGGCTTGGGCGAACGGGGACTGGGGGCACTGCTCCAGGGCTCGAAGGTGACTCTCAATCAGGAGACCAGTGATCACGATGGTGAACTGCGTGAGATCCCGGTCGACCTGATCCAGCGTGGTCGTTATCAGCCGCGCCGGGATATGGACCCCGCCGCTCTGCAGGAACTGGCAGACTCCATTCGTCAGCAGGGCGTGATGCAGCCGGTCGTGGTGCGTCCGGTGTCGGAAGGCTGTTATGAACTGATTGCCGGTGAGCGCCGCTGGCGTGCCACCCAGCTGGCAGAACTGGACCGTATTCCTGCTATTATCCGCGATGTCCCGGATGAAGCCGCCATTGCGATGGCGCTGATCGAGAACATCCAGCGCGAAAACCTGAACCCTATTGAAGAAGCCTTCGCCCTGCAGCGCCTGCAGGACGAGTTCGGCCTGACCCAGGCTCAGGTGGCCGAAGCGGTGGGCAAGTCCCGAACGACGATCACCAACCTGTTACGGTTGATCGGCCTGACCGAAGACGTAAGGGTAATGCTGGAGCATGGTGATCTGGAAATGGGCCACGGCCGTGCCATGCTTACCCTGCCACCGGAGCAGCAGATGCAGGTGGCCCGTCAGGTGGTCGCCAAATCGTTGTCGGTACGCCAGACTGAAGCCCTGGTGCGCCGGGTTCAGCAGGAAAAACCGGAAGACAAAGCCAGCGCCAAGCCGGCTCTGGATCCGAACATCCGGGCCCTGCAGGACGATCTGTCTGACCGGCTCGGTGCCCGGGTGGCGATCAATCATGGTAAACGCGGCAAAGGCAAGCTGGTGATTGAGTACAGTTCACTGGACGAGCTCGACGGCATTCTGGGCCACATCCGTTAGTCGGTCCGATAAAACCTGAAAATCATCCTAAAGTCCCGTCTGGTGCCGGAAACACCACATGTGGTTGTGGTGATCGATGAGCAACACAACCTGTGTAAAACTTCAGGTTTCGGCGGCAAAATCTGCTCACTTTTTCGCCAATTTTTCCGTGCGGTTATGTTGAACACCTATCGGTTAACACATATAATTCCGCGCGCTTGGAATGACAGCTGGTGATATGAACCGTTCTTCGAGAGCCATCACGTACGTACCACTTGGCAAGTGGTTGATTATAGAGATGGCGGTTCTGCTGATTCTGAGCCTGTTGTGGCTGTTGGAAAGTCGTTTGGCCGGGTATTCCGCCCTCATTGGCGGTCTTATTTTTGTCATACCAAACGCGTACTTTGCTCACCGCGCTTATCGTTATCAGGGTGCCCGACAGATGCACCTGGCAGTGAGCAACATATTCAGGGCAGAGAGCATCAAGCTGGCCCTTACCGCAGTGTTTTTTGCGGCCGTTTTCACTTTAATGGAGCCAGTCCACGTACCGGCTCTGTTATTCACTTTTGCTGTGATGGTTGTGTTGGGTACGGCATTGCGCTGGCTCATCCGGCCGCGACCACAGCGATGACTGGACGAGAGCAGTATGGCAGCTGATACCCCAGTAGAGTATATAAAACACCACCTCACCAACCTTACCTATGGCAAGCTCCCGGAAGGCTATGAGCGCGCGGATGGCAGTGTCGTGCAGGAGGCCACCTGGACCTTCGCACGAACTGGTCAGGAAGCCACAGACATGGGCTTTATGGCAATCCACGTCGATACCCTCGGCTGGTCAATCGCCATGGGTATTCTGTTCCTGGGCCTGTTCCGCTTTGTGGCCAACCGGGTCACCGAAGGCACGCCGAGCGGCTTGCAGAACCTGATCGAGATGACCTTTGAATTTGTTCAGGGCATCGTGCGCGATGTTTTCCACGGCAAGAATCCGCTGATTGCGCCCCTGGCGTTGACGATTTTCGTCTGGATTCTGCTGATGAACATCCTGAAGCTGATCCCCATCGACTATATTCCGTCGATCGCTCATGCGCTGGGGCTTGAGTACTTCAAGATTGTTCCGACCACCGATCCGAATGCCACCTTCGGCATGTCGATTGGTGTGTTCCTGCTGATTCTGTTCTACAGCTTCAAGGTGAAAGGCGTCAGTGGCTTCAGTAAAGAACTGGCCTTCAACCCGTTCAATCATTGGATCATGATCCCGTTCAACCTGCTGCTGGAAATCCTGGCACTGATCATCAAGCCAATCAGTCTGGCGCTGCGTCTGTTCGGTAACATGTACGCTGGTGAAGTTGTGTTTATCCTGATTGCGCTGTTGCCACTGTGGATTCAGTGGACGTTGAACGTTTACTGTGGTTTACCTCAGCGCGGCACACGAAGATCACTGATTAACCCTTAAATAAACAAACCCTTAACTATCTGAAAAAACTGAGGAGTCTTCAATGGAAATGGTATTTATCGCAGCTGCGTTGATCATCGGTCTGGGCGCTCTGGGCGCTGGTATCGGTTTCGGTCTGCTGGGCGGCAAACTGCTTGAGTCCACTGCCCGTCAGCCGGAAATGGCCAACCAACTGCAAACCAAAGCCTTCATCATGGCTGGTCTGCTTGACGCGGTTCCCATGATCGGTGTTGGTATCGCGATGTACCTGATCTTCGTTGTTGCTGGTTAATTAAACCGAGAGCTGTGGGCGCCGGCTAAGGCCGCGCCCCTCCTTCCGGAAACCAGGACGCAACGAATAGCAAGAGGTATATCGCCGTGAATATAAACCTTACGTTGATAGGGCAATCGATTGCCTTCGCTATTTTCGTCTGGTTCTGCGTCAAATATGTATGGCCGCCGATTACGGCTGCCATGGAAGCGCGCCAGAAGAAAATTGCAGATGGCCTATCCGCGGCCGATCGGGCATCACTCGATCTCGAACTGGCCCAGGAAAAAGCCACCAAAGAACTGCAAAAGGCGAAAGAAGAAGCTGCAGCCCTGATTGACCAGGCCAACAAGCGTGCCGCCCAGATTGTGGAAGCCTCCAAAGAGGATGCCCGCAAAGAAGGCGAAAAGCTTATTGAGCAGGCCAGGGCGGAAATTCAACAGGAGCGTGTTCAGGCTCGCGACGCACTCAGAGCAGAAGTGGCCACCCTGGCCGTTGCCGGTGCCGAGAAGATTCTGGAAACCTCTGTAGACGCCAAAGCTCACAGCGAGATGCTGGAAAAGCTGGCCGCAGAACTCTAAACGAGGGTCATCATGGCAGAACTTACAACGTTAGCCCGACCCTACGCGAAGGCCGTTTTTGATGCCGCGCAGGACCAGAACGCCGTTGATCAGTGGGATCAGGCTCTGGCTTTTGCCGCTCAGGTTGCGGCTGACCAAGAGGTAAAGAACATCCTGGCCAACCCCGGCCTGTCTGAGCAACGCAAGGCGGAACTCTTCGCAGAGTGTTTTGAAGAGCCGCTGCCTGAAGCACTCAGAAACTTCCTGTTGATTCTTGCTGAAAACAAGCGTCTGGCCCTGCTGCCGGAGATTTCTGCTCACCTGACAATCGATACCGCATTCGACTTGTCTGCAGACGAGCAGCAGAAACTGATCGACGCACTGTCCAAAAAGCTGGAGCGCAAGGTCGAACTCGAGACCACCGTGGATCAGTCCCTGATCGGTGGCGTGATCGTACGAACAGGCGACCTGGTTATCGACGCTTCAGTCCGTGGCAAACTGGCCAGAATGGCCAGGGCTCTGGGCTCCTGATTTCAGCACAAGGTTTGAGGACAAAGGCATGCAGCAACTGAATCCATCCGAGATCAGTGACATCATCAAGAAGAGAATCGAGAAACTCGACATCTCTTCCGAAGCAAAAAACGAAGGTACGATCCTGTCTGTATCTGACGGTATCGTGCTGATCCACGGTCTGGCCGACGTTATGTACGGCGAGATGATTGAATTTGCCAACGGCACATACATACGGCATGGCGCTGAACCTGGAGCGTGATTCTGTTGGTGCGGTTGTTCTGGGTGACTACGAAGGTCTGGCCGAAGGCCAGAAGGTACGTTGTACCGGTCGTATCCTGGAAGTACCCGTTGGTAACGAACTGCTGGGCCGTGTGGTTGACTCCCTGGGTAACCCGATCGACGGTAAGGGCGAGCTGGGCAACAGCCTGACCTCCCCGGTCGAGAAGGTTGCACCGGGCGTTATCGCCCGTCAGTCCGTTGACGAGCCGGTACAGACTGGTCTGAAAGCCATCGATACCATGGTTCCCATCGGCCGCGGCCAGCGTGAGCTGATCATCGGCGACCGTCAGATCGGTAAGACCGCGGTTGCCATCGACGCGATCATCAACCAGAAGCACACCGGCATCAAGTGTATCTACGTTGCCGTTGGCCAGAAGCAGTCTTCCATTGCCGCCGTTGTGCGCAAGCTGGAAGAGCACGGTGCCATGGACCATACCATCGTGGTTGCTGCTGGTGCCGCCGATCCGGCCGCCATGCAGTTCCTGGCTCCGTACGCCGGTACTTCCATGGGTGAGTTCTTCCGCGACCGCGGTGAAGACGCCCTGATCGTATACGATGACCTGTCCAAACAGGCCGTTGCCTACCGTCAGATCTCCCTGCTGCTGCGTCGTCCGCCGGGACGTGAAGCATTCCCGGGTGACGTTTTCTACCTGCACTCCCGTCTGCTGGAGCGTGCGTCCCGTGTAAATGCTGACTACGTTGAGCAGTTCACCAACGGCGAAGTGAAAGGCAAGACCGGTTCCCTGACCGCGCTGCCGATCATCGAGACTCAGGCTGGTGACGTGTCTGCGTTCGTACCGACCAACGTAATCTCCATTACCGATGGTCAGATCTTCCTGGAAACCAACCTGTTCAACTCCGGTATACGTCCGGCCATGAACGCCGGTATCTCCGTATCCCGGGTAGGTGGTGCAGCCCAGACCAAGATCATGAAGAAGCTCGGCGGTAACATCCGTCTGGCCCTGGCCCAGTACCGGGAACTGGCGGCGTTTGCCCAGTTCGCTTCTGACCTCGACGAAGCAACCCGTAAGCAGCTGGAGCATGGTCAGCGCGTCACCGAGCTGATGAAGCAGAACCAGTACAGCCCGATGACCGTTGCGGAAATGGGTACCGTACTGTTCGCAGCGAACGAAGGCTTCCTGGACGATGTGGATGTCAACAAGGTTGTGAAGTTCGAAGCCCAACTGCTGGACTGGATGCGGTCCGAGCAGAAGGAACTTCTGGACAAGATCGGCCCTGAAGGTAACTTCAACGACGACATCACTGCCGGCCTCAAAGCTGCTCTGGAGAAATTCAAGACCACTCAGAGCTGGTAAATCCAAAAGGCCCGCCGTTGTGCGGGCCTGCTGGTCCATTTGAGTGTCTAACTTGAAAAGGCAGTGACATATGGCCGTCGGAAAAGAAATACGTAACCAGATCGGAAGCATCAAGAGCACGCAGAAGATCACGTCTGCCATGGAAATGGTAGCCGCGAGCAAGATGCGTAAGGCTCAGGAGCGTATGCAGGCAACTCGCCCGTACGCTGAAAAGATGCGCCAGGTAATCGGACACATTGCGAAGTCCAACAAGGATTACCGCCATCCGTTCATGCAGGAGCGCGAGGTCAAGCGGGTAGGCTACATTGTGGTCTCCTCTGATCGCGGTCTTTGCGGTGGTCTGAACACCAACGCGTTCAAGCTGCTCGTCAGAGAAATGCGTGAATGGAAACAACAAGGTATTGAGACCGATATCTGCGCTATTGGCCAGAAGGGTGCCTCCTTCTTCCGCAACTACGGCGGGAACGTGGTGGCAGCCGTGACGCACCTGGGCGATAGCCCGAGTGCAGATCAGCTGATCGGTAGCGTCAAGGTGATGCTGGATTCGTTCGTGGAAGGCAAGATCGACCGCCTGTTCCTGATCAGCAACGAATTCGTCAACACCATGACCCAGAGCCCGAAGGCGCTGCAGTTGCTGCCGCTGCCGGAAGGCGATGATGAAGAAATCGGTCACCAGTGGGATTACATCTACGAGCCGGATTCCCGTCCGATCCTTGACGGGCTGATGCCACGTTATATCGAATCCCAGGTGTATCAGGGTGTGGTAGAAAATCTGGCCTGTGAGCAGGCTGCCCGGATGATTGCCATGAAGAGCGCGACAGATAACGCTGGCAGCATCATTGACGAGCTTCAACTGGCCTACAACAAGGCCCGTCAGGCAGCGATCACACAAGAGATTTCGGAGATTGTGAGCGGCGCGGCATCTGTTGGTTAACGCTCACAGACCTACTGGTTTTATTGACTATCAAGATAACGAGGAACCGAGCATGAGTAGCGGACACATCGTTCAGATCATTGGCGCGGTTATCGACGTGGAATTTCCACGTGACTCCGTTCCAAGCGTTTACGACGCACTGCTGCTTGAAGGTGGCGAAACAACTCTGGAAGTCCAGCAGCAGCTGGGTGACGGCATTGTTCGTACCATCGCCATGGGCAGCACTGAGGGCCTGAAGCGTGGCCTGAAAGCAGAAAACACCGGCAAGCCGATCTCTGTACCTGTTGGTACACAGACTCTGGGCCGGATCATGGACGTTCTGGGTCGTCCCATCGACGAACAGGGCGACATCGGCGAAGAAGAGCGCTGGGCTATCCACCGCAAAGCACCGGGCTATGCCGATCAGGCAGCATCTGCCGACCTGCTGGAAACCGGCATCAAGGTTATCGACCTGATCTGCCCGTTCGCCAAGGGTGGTAAGGTTGGTCTGTTCGGTGGTGCCGGCGTAGGCAAGACCGTAAACATGATGGAACTGATCAACAACATCGCGAAAGAGCACTCCGGTCTCTCCGTATTCGCAGGTGTTGGTGAGCGGACCCGGGAAGGTAACGACTTCTACTACGAAATGAAGGAGTCCAACGTTCTCGATAAGGTTGCCATGGTTTACGGCCAGATGAATGAGCCCCCTGGAAACCGTCTGCGTGTGGCCCTGACCGGTCTCACCATGGCTGAGAAGTTCCGTGACGAAGGCCGTGACGTACTGCTGTTCGTTGACAACATCTACCGTTACACCCTGGCCGGTACCGAGGTATCTGCACTGCTGGGTCGTATGCCTTCTGCGGTAGGTTACCAGCCGACCCTGGCGGAAGAGATGGGTCAGCTGCAGGAGCGTATCACCTCTACCAAGACCGGTTCCATCACTTCTATCCAGGCGGTCTACGTACCGGCGGATGACTTGACTGACCCGTCTCCGGCCACCACCTTCTCGCACCTTGACGCGACCGTGGTACTGAGCCGTGACATCGCTTCCAAGGGTATCTACCCGGCGATCGATCCGCTTGACTCCACATCCCGTCAGCTGGATCCGCTGGTGATCGGTGAGCAGCACTACAACGTTGCCCGTGGTGTTCAGAACGTTCTGCAGCGCTACAAGGAACTGAAAGACATCATCGCGATCCTGGGTATGGACGAGCTGTCTGAAGACGACAAGCTGATCGTATCCCGCGCCCGTAAGATCGAGCGTTTCCTGTCGCAGCCGTTCCACGTTGCTGAAGTATTTACCGGTTCTCCGGGTAAGTACGTGTCTCTGAAAGAGACCATCGCCAGCTTCGAAGGCATTCTCAACGGTGACTACGACGACATGCCGGAGCAGGCGTTCTACATGTGCGGCGGCATCGAAGAAGCGATTGAGAAAGCTAAGGCAATGAAAGAGAAGGAAGGTAAGTAAGACACCTTTTTTCCTTTCTGACCCAAGAGGCGTATGAAATGGCTATGACCGTACATTGTGACGTCGTAAGTGCCGAGGAAAAAATCTATTCGGGCCTGGTGGAGATGCTGATCGCCACCGGTACCGAAGGTGAGCTTGGCATCCAGTATGGCCATGCTCCGCTACTGACCGAGCTGAAGCCCGGCGCAGTGCGGATCATCAAGCAGGGTGGCAGTGAGGAGATTCTGTACGTATCCGGTGGTTACCTGGAAGTACAGCCCAATCTGGTTACCCTGATGGCCGACACCGCCGTTCGTGCAAAGGATGTGGACGAAGCAGCGGCCCTGGAAGCCCAGAAGCAAGCCGAGAAGGCACTGGCGAACAAGACAGGCGAGTTCGAGTACTCGCGTGCTGCTGCCGAGCTGGCCGAAGCTGCCGCTCAGCTGCGCACCATCCAGAAGCTGCGCAAGCACCTGCGTTAAGCAGAGCCTGTGTCAGCGCCCGGACTGGCCTGACAGTGAACCGCATCCTCAGGTGGAGGGCCCGGTATTCCGGAAACGGAGTGTCGGCGATTCCACCGGGACGCGGTTTTTTCATTTATGGACGTTTTGAATACCGGAGCTGATTGCCCCATGAGCCCGTTACACGTTGTGATCCTGGCCGCAGGCCAGGGCTCCCGCATGAAATCCTCCCTGCCCAAGGTACTGCATCCGGTGGCGGGTAAAGCCATGCTGCACCATGTGGTTGATACCGCAAAACAACTGGGCGCGGAGAAAATTCACACGGTGATTGGTCACGGCGCCGATCAGGTTCGGGCGTCTCTGGAAGACGACTCGGTGAACTGGGTGTTGCAGACCGAACAGCTGGGCACCGGCCATGCCGTGGCCCAGGCGCTGCCGGCACTGCCGGATGATGCCCGGGTGCTGGTGTTGTACGGTGATGTCCCTCTGACTCGCAAAGATACCCTGGAAACCATGGTCGCGGACCTGGACGAACGGAATCTGGCTTTGCTGACGGTGGATATGGACAACCCCCACGGTTATGGCCGGATCGTTCGCAACGAAGAAGGCCTGGTTCAGGCCATCGTTGAGCAGAAAGACGCGACCGCTGAACAGCAGCAGATTCAGGAAGTAAACACCGGCATTCTCGCGGTATCCGCCAGTCATCTGAAGCAATGGCTGCCCGCTCTGTCCAACAGCAATGCCCAGGGCGAGTATTATCTGACTGACATTATCGCGATGGCGGTCGACCACGGCTTGTCAGTGACGGTTTCCCAGCCGCTGAATCCGTTTGAGGTTCAGGGCGTGAACAACCGCCTGCAACTGGCGGAACTGGAGCGCTGGTACCAGCGTCAGCAAGCCGAGCGTTTGATGACCGAGGGTGCATCCCTGGCGGACCCGGCCCGCATTGAGGTGCGCGGTGAGCTCACTATTGGCAACGACCTGTGGATAGACGTGAATGCGGTCTTTGAAGGCCGGGTGAGCCTCGGCAACAACGTCGTGATCGGACCCAACTGTGTGATCAAAGACGCCACCATCGCCGACGGTGCCGAGATCAAGGCCAACACCGTGATTGAAGGTGCGGTAGTGGGTGCCAACGCCCAGATCGGGCCATTCGCACGCCTGCGCCCGGGCACTGAACTGGCCGCCAACACCAAGGTTGGCAATTTTGTCGAAACCAAGAAGGCCGTGGTGGGTGAGGGCAGCAAGATCAATCACCTCAGTTACGTTGGTGATGCCTCACTGGGCCGTAATGTGAATGTGGGTGCAGGTACCATCACCTGCAATTATGATGGTGTGAACAAACACCAGACGGTATTGGGTGACGGGGTATTTGTCGGCTCCAATACCTCACTGGTCGCCCCGGTGAACGTAGCGGAACAGGCCACCATTGGTGCCGGCTCCACCATTACCCGCGATATCAGTGAAGGGGAACTGGCGGTGGCCCGTGGCAAGCAGCGTAACATCGCCGGCTGGGAACGGCCGAAAAAAGCGTAACCAACGATTAACGAACAGGTGAAAACAGCATGTGTGGGATTGTAGGAGCGGTATCTGAACGGGATGTCCAGGGTATTCTGCTGGAGGGCCTGCGCCGCCTGGAATACCGGGGGTACGACTCCGCCGGCATGGCCGTCATCAATGGCCAGCACCTGGTGCAGCGAGCCCGGGAAGTTGGCAAGGTGGCGGCCCTGGCTGATGCCATTGAAGCAAACCCCCTGGCTGGTCACCTGGGTATCGCCCACACTCGCTGGGCCACCCACGGCGAGCCCTCGCAGGTGAATGCCCATCCCCATATGTCCGGCGAGCGGCTGGCCATAGTCCATAACGGCATCATCGAGAACTACCAGGAACTCCGGGATGAACTCAGGGCCGAGGGTTTTGAGTTCACCTCCCAGACCGATACCGAGGTGGTCGCGCACCTGATCGAGAAATACTTCCGTGAACAGGGCAAACTCTATGAAGCGGTAAAGGCGGCCATTCAGCGTCTGCGCGGTGCCTACGCCCTGGCCGTTGTTCATGCCGATGAGCCGGATCACCTGGTGGTCTGTCGCGAGGGCAGCCCTCTGGTAGTTGGCGTCGGTATTGGCGAGAACTTTATCGCGTCTGACCAGCTGGCCCTGTTGCCGGTGACCGACCGATTCATGTTCCTGGAAGAGGGCGATATCGCCGATATCCGCAAGGACAGCATCCGCATCCACGATCGCAGTGGTCAGCCGGTGGAGCGGACCATTACCCGTTTTGAACACGGTGCTGACTCTGCGGACAAAGGTGAATACCGCCACTTCATGCTCAAGGAAATCTACGAGCAACCGAAAGTGATCAAGGCCACCATGGAAGGCCGGATCACCGACAGCCGGGTCCTGGAGCAGGCGCTCGGAACCGACGCGGCCAACCTGCTGGATAACGTCCGTCACGTTCAGATCATCGCCTGTGGTACTTCGTACCATGCCGGCATGGTAGCCCGCTACTGGATTGAGGAACTGGCCGGCGTGCCTTGTTCGGTGGAAGTCGCTTCCGAGTTCCGCTACCGCAAACACGTGATTCAGCCCGACACCCTGTTCCTGTGCATTTCCCAGTCCGGTGAAACCGCCGACACTCTGGCGGCATTGCGTCAAGCCAAACAGGCGGGCTTCCGCGCGGCTCTGGCCATCTGCAACGTGCCGGGCAGTTCCCTGGTGCGGGAATCCGATCTGGTCATCATGACCCAGGCCGGTCCGGAAATTGGTGTGGCGTCGACCAAGGCGTTCACCACCCAGCTGACCGCCTTGCTGATCTTCACCCTGGCCCTGGCGCGCCATAATGGCCTGAGTGAAGAGAAAGAAGCAGACATCGTTGCCGCCATTCATCAGTTGCCCAAGCAGGTGAGTGATGTCCTCGCCCTGGATGCCGACATTGAAGAGATGTCCAAGGCGTTTATGGACAAGAACCATAGCCTGTTCCTGGGCCGTGGCTCCCAGTTCCCGGTGGCGATGGAAGGGGCCCTCAAGCTCAAGGAAATCTCTTACATCCACGCCGAGGCCTATCCCGCCGGCGAGCTCAAACACGGTCCGCTGGCCTTGGTGGACAGTGAAATGCCGGTAGTCACGGTGGCACCGAACAACGACCTGGTGGAAAAGCTGAAATCCAATCTGGAGGAAGTTCGCGCCCGTGGCGGTGAGCTGTTCGTGTTTGCCGACAAGGCGGCGGATGTGAAGCC
>JGI12534J12829_1000115_pt1 | contig 17841 bp, 16 predicted proteins | sample TtanPargueraPR_6_FD_12829 | JGI IMG/M metagenome (IMG submission 12829)
AGGCTTCCACTTCGTTCAGGCGGCCTTCTTTCACTTTCACCAGCCACTCAGGGTCTTGCAGCAGGGCACGGCCAACGGCGATCAGATCGAATTCACCGTTGTTCATGCGCTCAACCAGCTCATCGATGCCAGACTGCTCGACCGACTCTTTCTTGCTGGCGAAGGTGCCGCTGATGAAGTCTTCGGTCAGGCCCACACTGCCAACCGACATGGTCGGTTTACCAGTGATCTTCTGGGTCCAGCCGGCCAGGTTCAGATTGGAACCTTCGAACTCCGGTTCCCAGAAGCGGCGGGTGGAAGCGTGGAAGATGTCGACACCGGCCTCCGCCAGAGGCTTCAGGAAGCGCTCCAGTTCCTCGGGGCTATTCACCAGTTTTGCTTCGTAGTCCTGCTGCTTCCACTGAGAGAAGCGCAGCATGATCGGGTAATCCGGGCCCACGCGGTGGCGCACTTCCTCGACGATTTCCACCACAAAGCGCAGGCGGTTTTCCAGGCTGCCGCCGTACTCATCGTCGCGCTGGTTGGTGCCTTCCCACAGGAATTGATCCAGCAGATAGCCGTGGGCGCCGTGGATTTCCACACCGTCGAAGCCCAGAGCCTTGGCATCCTGGGCGGCATCACCGAAGGCTTTGATCACGTCCTGGATGTCTTCCCTGGTCATTGCCTTGCCGTTGGGCTTGCCAGGCGCAAACAGGCCTGAAGGGCTGTAACCGGGAACAGAGGGATCCGGCTCGATACCTTCCTTGCGTACCGCGCCCACGTGCCACAGTTGCGGGAAAATGGCGCCGCCGGCTTCGTGCACGGCATCCACCACTTTCTTCCAGCCCGCCAGGGCTTCGTCGCCATAGAAGGCCGGAACGTTCGGGTAACCGTTGGCAGCCGCGTGGTTCACAACAGTGCCTTCGGTAATGATCAGGCCAACACCGGCCTCGGCGCGGCGGCGATAGTAGTCCACCACATCCTGACCGGGTACACCCTTGGGCGAGAAATTGCGGGTCATCGGCGCCATGGCTACGCGGTTGCGCAGCTTGAGGTTATGAAGTTCAAACGGCTCGAACAAAGGACCAAGATTCATACTCATGTGATGTGCAACCTCATCAATTTGGTTTCGTAAAGCAACCCTATTAAATCCGGTTTCAAAATGCAACCCTATTCGGTACACTCCCCCACATGGCCAGAAAACGTTTTGATGACTCCAACTGCTCCGTCGCCCGCGCCCTGAATGAAGTGGGGGACTGGTGGTCGCTGCTGATTGTGCTGCACGCCATGTACGGCACCCGCCGATTTGTGGATTTTCAGCAGCAACTGGGGATTGCCAAGAACATTCTGTGCGACCGACTGGCCAAACTGGTCGACAACGAGGTCTTGCGCAAAGTGGACGTGGGCGAGCATGGCTCACGCTTTGAGTACCGGCTTACAGAGAAAGGCCGCGACCTGTTTCCGGTGGTGGTGGCTCTGCGCCAGTGGGGCGACAAGTGGAACCCGTCTCCGGACGGCCAGCCCCTGGACCTCCGGGACCGCGATAACGGCCAGCCAATACAGCCGGTCACCGTGCAGAATACCCAGGGTCAGCCCCTGTCCATTCGGGACGTATTTGTGCCCAGCGATGAAGACAAGCCCCTCGACGAAGCCCGGGGCTGACCATCCGCAATAGCCGCATTCCCACCTTTTCTTGAGTTGAATCAAGACTTATTGGCCAGTCGCGCTGCCTTCCGCCATTTCTTGCGCTAAATCAAGATTGCCTGTCCGGATGTCATTACATTTAAGCCATCGATCTTTCATGGATAAGGAGATGGCTATGTCTCGTGGTTTTAAACTCAGTGTTCTGGCTGCGGCCGTAATGGCAGTGGCTCCTGCAGCTCAGGCTTTTGAAGCGGGTGATTTTGTTCTGCGTGCGGGTGCGGTTCATGTCGCGCCGGATGACTCCAGTGATTCCATCACCGTAGGCGGCGCACCGCTGCTGGGAGCTGGCGTGGATTCCAAGGTCAGCGTTGACACCAACACCCAGCTGGGCCTGCGTGCAACCTACATGGTGACCAATCACCTGGGCCTGGGCGTACTGGGCGCAACCCCGTTCAAGCACAACATCAACGGTGGCGGCGACCTGCCCAGCGACCTCAAGCTTGGTGAGACCAAGCATCTGCCACCTACCCTCACGCTGCAGTATTTCCCGATGGCGAGCTCTTCCGCTTTCCAGCCGTACGCAGGCGTGGGTGTGAACTACACCGTGTTCTTCGAAGAGAAAACCAGCAGCAATCTGGATAACGCGTTGAATGTGGCATCCAGCGAGCTGGAACTGGACGACAGCGTTGGCGTCGCCGTTGAAGTAGGCATGGATTACATGCTGAGCGAGAACTTCGGTCTGAACGCCGCGATCTGGTGGGCCGACATCAACACCGACGCCAGAGTCGATGTGTTTGATGCCAACGGAACCAAACTGGCTGAAACCGATGAATTCGAAGTCGAAATCGACCCCATGGTCTACATGGTAGGTTTCACCTACAAGTTCTGATCCGCACTCCCGGTAGCTCCCACGGTCTGTCGGCTACCGGATGGTGCGTTCTCCTGCGCGGGGCTTCGGCCCCGCCTTTTTTATGTCAGGAGAAACGGTTTTCAGGCGCTCTGGCGTTGAGCCGGGCGACCACTTCTACCCTGCCCCTGGCCNCGGCCCTGTCCTTCGCCCTGACCACCACGGCCACGACCGCCGCTACGACCAGNCGGCTTCGGGCCAAAGNTCTTACCATTGCCACCCTGAGGGCGACGATTCCGCGCNTTGCTCGGGTCTGCTTTGGCCTTGGGCTTCAGCGGCAGGTTGTTTTTCGGCTCGAAGCCTTCCACTTCCTTGCGCGGNAGCTGCTTCTTGATCAGCTTCTCNATACCCGCCAGCAGTTTGCCTTCATCCGCGCTCACCAGTGACAGCGCATGCCCGCTCTCGCCGGCACGGCCGGTACGACCAATGCGGTGCACGTAGTCTTCCGGCACGTTGGGCAGTTCAAAGTTCACTACCTGTGGCAGCTGTTTGATATCCAGGCCACGGGCGGCGATGTCGGTGGCGACCAGTACGCGCACTTCACCGGCTTTGAAATCCGCCAGGGCACGGGTACGGGCACCCTGGGATTTGTTGCCGTGAATGGCGGCAGCCGTGATACCGTCTTTTTCCAGCTTCTGGGTCAGGCGGTTGGCGCCGTGCTTGGTACGGGTGAAGACCAGTACCTGATCCCAGTCGTTGTCACGCACCAGCTTGCTCAGCAAGGCTGTCTTCTGGCTCTGGTCAACCGGGTAGACAGACTGCTTCACTTTCTCCGCGGTGGTGTTACGGGCCGCCACTTCCACCTGCACCGGGTTATCCAGCAGGCCCTGGGCCAGGGTGCGGATTTCGTTGGAGAAGGTGGCGGAGAACAGCAGGTTCTGGCGCTTGGCCGGCAGCAACGCCAGGATCTTGCGAATGTCGCGGATAAAGCCCATGTCCAGCATGCGGTCGGCTTCGTCCAGCACGAGGATTTCCACTTCGTTGAAGCGCACCGCGTTCTGCTGGTACAGGTCCATCAAACGGCCCGGTGTGGCCACCAGTACGTCCAGGCCCTTGCGCAGCTTCATCATCTGCGGGTTGATCTTTACACCACCAAAAACCACAGCGGCCTTGGTGGGTACGTATTTGCTGTAAAGGTTCACGCTATCGTGCACCTGGGCGGCCAGCTCACGGGTGGGTGTGAGAATCAGGGCGCGGGGGCCTTTGCCAGTGCGGGGGTTTTCCGCCAGACGCTGCAACAAAGGCAGGGTAAAACCAGCGGTTTTACCGGTGCCGGTCTGGGCCGCGGCCATTACGTCTTTGCCAGACAGCACCGCAGGAATCGCCTGCTGCTGGATGGGAGACGGGGTTTCATAACCCTGATCGGCGGTGGCACGGACCAGCTGCTCGGACAAACCGAGAGAAGAAAAACTCATATACGATGTACTCTTGATTGATTCTGCCTCCACGAACACCGTCGTCGGCGAATGCGGGCAGATGCCATGAAAGTCATGGAATAAAAGACGACTACGGTCACGCGCCGGGTTCGGGGTGACGTCCTCTGACAGGTCGTATGAAATGGTTCGCAAGGCGGCGTTCAGCCGGAAACTGCGGAATCCCTAGAGGCAGGATGCAGGCACGGTAACAGAGCACCCGGCAAATAGCTATAGGTGGTTTTATTGGCCGGCTTTCATTTTCAGGGTGATAAATGGAACTCTGACAGGGCCCGGCGGTCATTAGCCGCCGTATGCTACTAAAAACTCACCGATTTCCGGAGATTCCATGCTCAGCGTAGGCATCGGCCCCCTCAGCCTGTCCATCGGACACCTGCTTCTCGTTCTGGCCTTCGTGGTTGCCCTGGTGGTTGGCGGCCTGATCGGCCGGAAAGAGAAAACGCCGGTGGCCGGTATCCTGGCCGATATCTTTCTGGTGGCCATGGTCAGTGCCCGCATCGGTTTTGTGGTGCGCTACTTCAGCGAGTACCAGGGCGACTGGCTGGGCATGATCGACATCCGCGACGGCGGGTTCGACCTGGTGACCGGCCTGTTTGCTGCGTTGGCCTTCACCGGTTACCTGATGTGGAAACGGGCGGCCATACGCCGGGCGCTGGGCTCGGCGGTCGCGGCTGGCCTCATCATCTGGGGCGGTATGTCTGGCATTATTGCGCTGATCAACCAGCAAACCCGGGGCCTGCCGGAAGTGGCCCTGACCGATCTGAACGAACGCCCGGTAGACCTGGCCAGCCTGGCCGGTGACAAGCCCACGGTGGTCAATCTCTGGGCCACCTGGTGCCCACCATGTATCCGCGAGATGCCGGTGCTGGAAGACGCCCAGCAACGCTATCCGAACGTGAACTTTGTGTTCGCCAATCAGGGCGAACATCCGGAAACCATCCGCAAGTTCCTGATGGCACAGAACCTGAACCTGAGCCACGTACTGAGCGACAGGCAGAACCGGTTTGGCCGGGTAGTTGGCAGCCACGGCTTGCCCACCACCCTGTTCTACAACGCCGAGGGCCACCTCGTGGATACCCATATGGGCGAACTGTCCCGCGCCAGCCTGGCCCGAAGCCTCGAGCGCTTCGACCCGGCTTACCTCAAGCCCGCCACAGGGTCAGACTGAAGCCCAGAAGACTGGCTGCGCAAAGCCCCGACAGCGACAACGCCAGGCTCCAGCGAAACGAGGCATCCCTTGTCCGGTATCCGGTCAGCCGTTCCATAATTAAAGCATTGGCCGCAAAGGGCGTGCCGAAGGCGGTAATACCCCAGCCAGTAACCATGGCGATGGCCAGGCCGAGCTGAGCTGAGCCTGGCCACAGCGAACCCAGAATACCGCCAATGAGGGTAGCAATAATAATCGGGTTCATACCCGCCAGTCCGGCAGCAAAAAACACCCAGGGTACACCGGCCGCCAGCAGCGCCCAGAGCCACACCGGTAATTCCGGCTGACCGCTGATCTGGCCCAGTACCACACCACTGAGCACCGCCCCGATAAACGCCGAGCCACCAACAATGGCCAGCTCATTGCTGACATTGGCCATGCTGGCCAGGGGCGGATTTTCCCGCTTTAACCAACCCAGAATCCGGTACAAGAGCACCGCTGCCAGACAGCTCAAGGCCACCGCATGGGCATAACTCAACCCGAACCGGTGGCTGAGCCAGAGTACCCCCACGCAGATCGCCAGAATCAACCCACCAAACCGCAACCAACTACCCGCGCCGGCACGGTTAACGCTCCGCTCTGTGCTTTGCAACGGTTCCGGTTCTCGCCAGTGCAGCCCCGCCAGCACCATCAGCACGGAAAACGGTACCGCCAGTAACAACAGCGAAAGCAGACTCACCTGCGGCAACAGCGTCAGGGTCAGCACCACCGAAATGGACAGGGGCGAAAACATGGGGGCGACACCAAACCCTCGCAAAACAGCCCGGGTGGCATTGCGGGTAGATTCGGAATCGCCATTGCGACGAATACGCTCGCCCACCAGGCTGCCCACCACCGCCACCGAACCAAAGTTCAGGGGAACAGACACCAGCGAAGTGCCGAACGCGAGGCTGAGGTATCGGGCCAGCGGCTTACCACCAAACAGACTGACGGAAATCTGTTGCAGGTCCTCGGTGCGGGCCAGCACATTCGACAGCAGCATCACCGCCAGCATCAGGCCGGCCAGCCGGGTCATGTTGCCGGATGCGGTCTCAATCAGCTCCGGGTCATAGCCCAGGGCAAAAACCAGCATAACCAGCGCCACGACAAACACCACCCGGGGCACGTTGCGCATGTCCTGCCAGCCCAGCAAGACGGTCGCACCCGCGGCGGCAGCCCCCAGATAGGTCATACCCGGCAGGCTCGCCAGAATGGCAGAGAGTAAGGCAACGTAGGCTAACGCGGAGCGAAGTGGCAGCAAGACCGTTTCCCGGAAAGATCAAAGGAACCCGAATAGATCGTCTATGTTAAGGAAGCTACTTTTACCGCGCCATCAGCAATTATGAGGATGGCCATCAAACCAGCCCGTGCTCCCTGGCACTGGCTTCCAGGCGGGCCTGCTCCTGCTTCAACAACTTACTGACGGCCTTCAGCTCACGAATCCGGGCATCCACCAGGGTCCTCTTACGGGCCATCACCGCCGCACCCTGCAGGCAATCAATCCGGTCCGAGCGAACCGCTTCCAGCAACTCACGGATTTCGTTCAGCGAAAAACCCAGGTTCTTGAGTTGCCGCACCATCGCAACACGCGCGACGGCCTGCTCCGGGTAGTCCCGATAGTTGTTTCCGCTGCGGCCCACCTCCCGGATCAGCCCCTGTTTTTCGTAGTAGCGCAGGGTATCCCGGGTTATCCCGGTGCGCCGTTCCAGTTCCGATATCCTCATGCCAAGCACTCTCCCTGTTGACCTTCGAGCATACTCCATACTTTAGGCTGCGTTCGACTCAATGAACAAGGAACGCACCATGACCATCCTGATCACCGGCGCCACCGGTTTTATTGGTAAATATCTTTGCCTCACCCTGTTGCAGCAGGGGCATGACGTGAAGGCACTGACCCGCTCCAAGTCCAGCCTGACCCAGCTCACCGACTTTCTCGAACAGCAGGGCGTCGCCATGGAGCGGTTTTCCGCCCTGGAAGGCGATCTGGAAAAGCCGGATCTGGGGCTGGTCACCTTACCGAACGGCATCGAATGCATCGTGCATCTGGCCGCCCGGTTCGCCTGGAACCTGTCCGAGCATGAGGCCCGTCACACCAACGTTACCGGCAGTCTTCGGGTGGCGGAACTGGCCCGCCACCTGGACTGTCGGCTGGTGTTTATCACAGGGTTCATGCTCGCCAACGAGGCACACCTGTCACGCCAGGGCATTCAATTGAGTCACCTGGAGCAGACCGACTGGAGCCAGGTGTACCGGCGGGCCGGTGGCTATGAGGCCAGCAAACTGGAATCCGCATTCCGCTTGCGGGAATTCGTGGCAAGGCACGGGCTGAATGCGGTCGAAGTACAGCCGGCGACGGTGGCGGGCCACGGATCAACGGGGGACCTGGACCCGGCCCAACCGCTGTACAGCTTGCTCGACAACCTTTACCACGGGCGACTGGCCATGATTCCCGGGTCGCCAGAGCACTGGTTGCCATTGATTCCGGTGGATAGCCTGGCGCAACTAATTGCAGCGGCCTGCACGGCCACTCACGTACCCGATACGCTGTTGGCGCTGGACCAGAACTCGCCCAACCTGGCGGGACTGTTACAGGCCGCGGCGCAACTCCTGGGCAAGCCTGGTCCCCGCAGGCATCTTCCTATCGGCGTGATGAAAGCTCTGCTGGCCATACCTGGCTTGCCCGGGCTGCTGAAGGTGGCCCCGGAGTCCCTGGCGTTTATTCAGACCTGCCGTTTCGACACCTCCCGCACAGAGCAGTTTCTGGCGAAGCAGAACGTGCAATTACCGCCATTCGCTGAGTACCTGGAGGCAAGCTGCCGACACTACTGCCAACGTCTCGGTGTCAGCGGAGGAGCAGTAACGATCGGGGCCTGAGTCAGGCCCCGAACAGCGCCGAGCGAAGCGGGCGAAGGAAACCGGTTGAACGGCCTTCGCTCGCGCGACTGGGTTGGCCATCAAACTCAAGATAGCCGTCTTCGATGGGATCGAAACGCAGGATTTTCACATCCTGCAGATAATTCTGGGAGGCTTTCCACGGGCCGTGGGTGCCCTGACGCGGCAACCGGTCTTCTGCCCGCTTGATGTAACCCGCGTCGAGGGAACCGAGAATGGTATCGTCTCCTTTACTGTTCTCGGTATCTCGTGCCACGGCCACCTGATGGCCGTTACGATCCATGTGATTGATCAGCCGGCACAGGTACTCACTGGCAATATCGGCTTTCAGGGTCCAGGAAATGTTGGTGTAGCCAAAGATCATGCCCGCGTTGGGTACGCCTTCCACCATCACATTCTTGTAGATCACCTTGTCCTTGAGCGCCACCTCCTGGCCATCCACACGGGGCGTGATGCCGCCCAGCATCTGGATGTCCAGGCCGGTAGCCGGAATGATGATGTCGGCTTCCAGCTCCTCACCCGACTTCAGGCGAATACCGGTTTTGGTGAAGCGCTCGATATGATCGGTCTTGATGGAGGCGGTACCGGCCTTGATTGCCTCGAACAGGTCACCATCTTTCACCACACACAGGCGCTGGTCCCAGGGGTTGTAGTCCGGGCTGAAGTGACGCATGTCGGCCTTGCCCTTGAGCTGCCGTTTGATCACCGACAGAAAGAGCCGGCGCATGGCTTTCGGGCTCTTGCGCGAACGCTCATAGAGCAGCCGGGAAATCGAAATGTTGCGGGCGCGGGTTAACCGGTAGGCCGTCTTTTCCGGCAGGACTTTCTGCAGCGCCAGGGTGACTTTATCGGTTGACGGCAACGGCATCAGATAGGTGGGCGAACGCTGCAGCATGGTAACGTGTGCGGCCTTCTCTGCCATGGTGGGCACCAGGGTAATTGCCGTGGCACCGCTGCCAATCACCACCACCTTCTTGCCCGAGTAATCCAGATTCTCCGGCCAGTGTTGGGGATGGACGATCTGTCCTTTGAAGTCAGCTTCGCCCGGGAAATCCGGTTTGTAGCCCTGATCATAATTGTAGTAACCGGTGCAGCCCACCAAAAAGCTGGCGGTGTAGGTTTCCTGATCGCCGGTCTGCTCGTTCTCAGCGGTCAGGGTCCAGCATTTGTCGGTGCTGGACCAGTCCGCAGTCTTCACGGCCACGCCGTAACGAATGTGGCGCTCGACATCGTTCTCTTTCGCGGTTTCCGCCACGTAGTTTTTGATCGACGCGCCATCCGCCAGCACCTTGCCGCCGGTCCAGGGCCGAAAGTTATAACCAAAGGTGAACATGTCGGAATCCGAGCGGATACCCGGGTAACGGAACAGATCCCAGGTGCCACCAAGGGACTGGCGGCGCTCCAGTATGGCGAAACGCTTGCCGGGGCATTCCCGTTTCAGGTGACAGGCCATGCCGATGCCGGATACTCCGGCGCCAATGATCAATACATCATAATGCTGTTTAGCCATATCCTGCCCTCTCGGAATCCGATCCGTTTCTTGTAATCACGTGTAGAGAATCACGATAGCGCAGGCCGACAGCTCCGGGAATTGGCCAATCTGCGCTCAGGATATGGCTGTTTGAGTCAGTCGTGGTGACCGATTGGCCCCTCTTTGAACAGGAATTCCCGAAGGTACTTGTCCATGGTCGGATCCTTCCGCCGAATCCACTCAAGCACCATGGCCGCGTGTTCTTTCTCCTCGTCGCGATTATGTTCAAGAATCGCTTTGAGTTCCGGATCCTTGCAGGCATCCACCCGCTGGTTGTACCAGTCAACGGCTTCAAACTCTTCCATCAGCGAACTGACGGCCCGGTGCATATCACGGGTGTCGTCTGTCAGTTCACCTACCGGCTCATGATAACTGTCGTTTGCCATGCATCACTCCTGATTGGCGGTTACGAGGTGCCCATTGGCACCCTTAGACCATAGCCAAAGCCAGCGACGACGACAAACTTACCCGCGCTCTTCTCCCGACCTTGGCGCCTGCAGATCAAGCCCGGGATATTGTTTCTGCAGCCGGTACAGCCGGATGATGGTAATGATGTTGGTAACCAGCACCATACCCTCAGCCAGGGTACCGCCGACGGATCCGATCACCAGGTTATTGAGCATCCAGGCCAGCGCCGCCAGCCCCAGAACAATACGCAGGGGAATACCCCGGAGCATGAACATGCCCACGGTGCCGAGAACGGCGGCGGTGAGGGGAAACACATCGGTAGCAGACGTCCAGGTTACCCAGGCCACCAGCAGATTGACCACCAGCATGACCGCCATGATCAACCCGTTGCCCTGGTACCGGCGCGCCAGGGCGATGCGCAGGATCACCAGTACCGTCAGGGCCGCCGCCGTCCAGCTCTGAAAGAACGCGAACATCAGGGCAAAGGCCACATTGGCCGAAATCAGCAGGACCAGCAGGCGGTCGTCGTTCTTGTTGGCAAAACCGGCAATACAGAACCCCAGGGCCACCAACCCACACAGCTGCCCCAGCCCCTGGCTGAGCGTAAGCCCGGCAACCAGTTCTGTCATAGCGGTAATCCCCTCTCCCGATGCTGCACCCCAGCCTGCCACACTTACCGGGTTTGAGCCATGCACAAACCTGTGCCAGAGTGCTTCCACGTTGATATCAAGGACCCGCGCCCCATGAAAACCGTCTTCTCCCCGTTGCACAGCCGCCGCCACGTGCGCACCGAACTGGATGGCGGCCTGCTGATCGAACCCCATGAAAAACCCTCAAGGGCCGAGACCATCCTGGCCAGGGTGAAAGACCAGGCCCTGGGCGAGATTCTGGAGCCGGAAGAATTCGGGCTGGCGCCGATCCAGCGCGTGCACACACCGGATTACGTTGCGTTTCTGGAGACCTGCTGGCAGGACTGGCTGGCTGCGGGCAAACCCGGCGAAGCCATTCCCGCGGTGTGGGCAGGCCGGGGCATGCGCCACCGGATTCCCAAGGACATTGATGGCCGCCTGGGCTATTACAGCTTTGCCGCCGAAACCTCGATCTCGGAGGGCACCTGGGAAGCCGCCCGTGCTTCCGCCAACGTGGCCCTGACCGCCCAGAAACTGGTGGCCGATGGTGAGCGCGCTGCCTTTGCCCTGTGCCGACCACCCGGTCACCACGCCCACGCCGACCTGTTCGGCGGCTACTGCTTCTTCAACAACGCAGCTATCGTGGCTCAGGCGTTCCGGGACCAGGGCTACGGCAAGGTTGCTATCCTGGATGTGGANTTCCATCACGGCAATGGCACCCAGGCCATTTTCTATGACCGGGCCGATGTCCTCACNATCAGCCTGCACGGCGACCCGGATCTGGTGTTCCCGCACTTCCTCGGGTTTGAAGACGAGCTGGGGGAAGGCACCGGCGAAGGCTACAACCTGAACATCGTCTATCCGCCGGGAACGCCCTACAGCACCTGGAGCCAGGGCCTGGAAACCGCTTGCGAGCGCATTGAAGTGTTCAAGCCCGATGCCCTGGTGGTGGCGCTGGGCGTGGACACCTTCGAGCACGACCCCATCTCGTTCTTCAAGCTGGCGTCGGAAGACTACCTCAGCCTGGGGCAGCGCCTGGCGCAGCTGGGTTTGCCCACCGTGTTTACCATGGAAGGCGGCTACGATGTGGACGCCATTGGCGTAAATGCGGTCAATGTCATGCAGGGCTTTGAGGGAAAATCCTGAGTAATACTGGCCGACCGGAGGGAGCCCCTTCCTCCGGTGCGCTATCTGCCGCCCTGTTTCATCAACGCCGCCGAAAAGCCGTCCATTAATCGCTCGGCACTCACAGGCACCTCGCGGAGCTGTGAATTGAACACCCGACTGAAAGCCCGGAAATCGACAGCTTTCCAGTTTTCCGGCGCAAGCATGTGNGCGATGTCGTCCACGTTGTCGGCAGTCGCNGCCTGAAANTGGTAGTGCATCGAGGCCGATTGTCCGCTATCTGCAAAATCGTATCCCCGGTGATAGTCGTGCACCAGCAANAACNCCAGCCCTCCACCCATGAAATGCCGGCCAAGACTGACATACAGATCGCCCGCGCGAATCGCCGCAAGCGCTTCCGGCTCCCAGTCAATGCCACCCACTACCAAGTCATTGCCGGGACGTAAGCCCGCGCGCCTGGCAGCATCCATGGCGCCAAGCGCCATGCCATCGCTGGCGCTCCAGATTGCAGCCGTATTCGGATACCGCCGCAACAGCACCGATGTNTTGTCTCTCGCCTCCAGCTCGCTCCAGTCGGCACGAACAGACTGCAACAGTTCCGAGCCTGCCCCATCCGTCGCCTCAAGCAGCCCGAGACTGCGATCACGAGCCGCAGAGGAATCCAGGGTGCCAGTCAGTGCAACCACAGGTACCGGCTCATCAGAACTGACCAGGTTGAGCACCCGTGCTCGCTGGTCGAGCATCCTGGCCAGTAGTTGACCACCGGAGACATTATCGACCCCCAGATGGCCAATCCAGTTCTCCATTTTTTCCCTGGGCGCAGAACCCACCTTCTCTCGCGCGGCCTCTGGCACCGCAGTGTTAAACGAGAACACCTTAACGCTTTGCCGGCGCGCATAATCCAGAATCTGCGCGGTTACCTGCTCCTTCCACATGATGATCAGGTAATCGGGTTTCTCCTCCCGACTGAGAACTTGCTGGACCAGCTTCAGATAACTGAGCCGATGCCGCCCCTCATCGAACAGGACGTCAAACTCAACCTCCAGGTCCGCAGCCACCTGCTCCATGAAACCTGCAACCATGTGCCAGAAACGGGAGGTATCCGGTGACAGGAACACGACATTCGGGAGCGTGTCCGACGCACTCGGGTTTGGGAGCGTATCCGCATCCGCCACCCGACTAACGGTGCCCAGAAACAGGCTGATCATCAGTACAACACGTAAAACCATGCAGCTCCTTAGCCGTCGGCAAATCTTGCCGGTCAGTATAACGAACAATACGGTATCCGCATCGACCTCTGCCCAGATGATCGAACCCGGTGCCTCTGGTCACCCGGATTGGTGGAAAATGTCATTGCCTGTAGCTTGCTAATCGGGAGATCATCAGCCAACCATGCGCAAACTCTGGATGCCCGGAATGGAAAACTACCTGAGAGCCACCCCCTTCTTCGACTACGACCATCCCGCCGTCGAGGCCTGGGTCCAGCAGCACCTGGCCGGCGTAGCGGACGACCCGGTGGCACAAATCAAGGCGCTGTATCTGGCGGTGCGCGACAGCATCCAGTACAACCCCTACGTGTTCAGAACCGAGCCACGCACGCTCTCGGCCAGTTACGCGCTGGAATCGGGCGAAACCTACTGCATTCCCAAAGCCGTGCTGCTGGGTGCCGCAGCCCGCTCCATCGGCATTCCCAGCCGGCTGGGCCTGGCGGATGTACGTAACCATCTGTCGAGCCCAAAGCTGATTGAGTGGCTGCGTTCCGACATTTTCCGCATGCACGGCTTTATCGAGCTGTATCTCAATGGTCGATGGGTGAAAGCCACACCGGCCTTCAACCGACAGTTATGCGAGCTGATGAAGGTAGAGCCCCTGCCGTTTGATGGGGTGAACGACTCGGTCTTCCAGGAATTCACGGAAGACGGCCAGGCGCATATGGAATACATCAACGATCACGGCGTGTTCGACGATGTGCCCTTCGATTTTATCGTTGACGGCGTTCGCCGGGCCTATGGCCACCTGTTTGAAGCGGATGGCCAGCCCCAAACCATGACGGGCAGCCTGGAACAGGACATCTCGGACCGTTCCTGAAGCCATAAAAAAACCGGCAGCCCACTTCCCGTGGGCGCCGGTTTCAGGGGTCAGCCTGAATTCAGGCTTGCGTGAACAACTTACTCAGCAGAGTTACGGATCAGGAAGTCGAAGGCGCTCAGGGCAGCCTTGGAACCTTCACCCATAGAGATCACGATCTGCTTGTAGGGCACGGTGGTGGCATCGCCTGCCGCGAACACACCCGGGATCGAAGTCTCGTTACGATCATTTACGATGATCTCGCCGTGCTGGCTCAGTTCGATGTCGCCTTTCAGCCACTCGGTGTTCGGCACCAGGCCGATCTGAACAAACACGCCTTCCAGCTCAACGTGATGCGACTCACCGGTGGTACGGTCGGTGTAGTTCAGGCCGCTGACCTTACCATCGGTACCCACCACTTCCGTGGTCTGGCCAGAAGTAATGATCTTCACGTTGTTCAGGCTACGCAGTTTCTTCTGCAGCACTTCATCAGCACGCATCTGCTCGCCAAACTCGATCAGCGTCACGTGGCCGACAATACCTGCCAGGTCGATGGCCGCTTCCACGCCGGAGTTACCACCGCCAATCACCGCCACGCGCTTGCCTTTGAACAGCGGGCCGTCGCAGTGCGGGCAGTAGGCCACGCCCTTGTTGCGGTACTCTTCCTCACCCGGCACACCCATCTGGCGCCAGCGGGCGCCGGTGGACAGAATCACCGTGCGAGCTTTCAGAGAGCCGCCGTTGGCCAGGCGTACCTCGTGCAGGCCTCCGGTCTGCTCGGCCGGAATCAGCTTCTCGGCACGCTGCATGTTCATGATGTCGACTTCGTATTCGTTGACGTGCTGCTCCATGGCCGCCACCAGTTTCGGGCCTTCGGTATAAGGCACGGAAATCAGGTTTTCGATGCCCATGGTGTCGGCCACCTGGCCACCAAAACGCTCAGCCGCGATACCGGTCGAAATGCCCTTTCGTGCGGCATAGATAGCAGCAGCAGAACCTGCCGGGCCGCCACCGATCACCAGAACGTCAAACGCATCTTTCTGGTTGATCTTACGAGCTTCTTTTTCAGCCGAGTTGGTGTCCAGCCTGGCCGCAATCTCTTCCAGCGTCATCCGGCCCTGGCCCCAGGGCTGGCCATTCAGGTAAACACTGGGTACCGCCATCACTTCACGCTGCTCGACTTCGTCCTGGAACAGGGCGCCGTCAATGGAGGTGTGCTTGATGTTCGGGTTCAGCACGCTCATCAGGTTCAGGGCCTGAACCACGTCCGGGCAGTTCTGGCAGGACAGCGAGAAGTAGGTTTCAAACTCGAACTCACCTTCCAGCTCCTGAACCTGCTGGATCACTTCCTGAGACGCCTTGGATGGATGGCCACCCACCTGCAGCAGGGCCAGCACCAGCGAAGTGAATTCGTGGCCCATGGGAATACCGGCAAAGCGAACGCCAATGTCGGTGCCTACGCGATTGATGGCGAAGGACGGACGACGCACCTCAGTCGATTCCTCGGTCCGCAGGCTGATCTTCTCGGACATCGGCTCGATTTCTTCCAGCAGCTGCTTGAGCTCCTCGGACTTCTTGCTGTCGTCATAGGCTGCCACCAGCTCAATCGGCTGCTGCAGCTTTTCCATATAGGCCTTCAACTGTCCTTTGATATTGGCATCCAACATGTTTGGTATTCCCCTTTATGTCGTGAAACTAAGTTTCTGAATTCAATAATGAATCGTTATCTGAAGTTGTGAATAAGATACGGCCAGACGGTTCGTTGCTCAAATTGATTGACCCAAACCTTATGATAGGCCATACCTATAAAATTCAGTCGGAACGATTGATAGATACAAAAAAGGCCCGCAGTGCGGGCCTTTCTGTAAGTTTCACCGAATCGGGGAAACTTAGATCTTGCCAACCAGGTCCAGAGACGGAGCCAGAGTTTCTTCGCCTTCTTTCCACTTGGCCGGGCAAACTTCGCCAGGATGGTTGCGAACGTACTGGGCGGCTTTAACCTTGCGCAGCAGGTCGTCGGCGTCACGGCCGATGCCTTCGGCAGTGATTTCAACAGCCTGGATGATACCGTCCGGATCGATCAGGAAGGTAGCGCGGTCTGCCAGGCCCTGGCCTTCACGCATAACACCGAAGTTGTTGGTGATGGTGCCAGTCTGGTCGCCAACCATGTAGTAGTTGATCTTGCCGATGGTCTCGGAAGTGTCGTGCCATGCTTTGTGGGTGAAGTGAGTATCAGTAGATACAGAGAACACTTCTACGCCCAGCTTCTGCAGCTCTTCGTACTTGTCAGCCACGTCGCCCAGCTCGGTCGGGCACACGAAGGTGAAGTCGGCCGGGTAGAAGAAGAAGATGGCCCACTTGCCTTTAACGTCGGCTTCAGAAATTTCTACGAACTCGCCCTGCTTGAATGCGGTGGCGTTGAACGGTTTGATTTCGCTGTTAACGATACCCATCTCAGAATAACTCCTGTCGGTTCATTTAACTGATGGTTTGGAAACGATGCACAAGATACGGGTTTGACCATCTGAGTGAAAATTGATTATTTCCAATCTCAGCATAGGCATAGCCTATATACAGCCATCAACTTCGGCTAAACATGGCGGCCAAAAGCCTTCCGGGCCTTCAGCCACCTGCCATTGATATGGGGCCTTAACCTGCAAGTTCAATCTTGCGGAAGTCCAGAATATTTTCTTTTGGTGACGTTTGGATGGCAGCCACCTCTGAACGTTTCCTGAGCAGTATATAACCAAAGCAACCAAAGTAGAGTGCAATGACCAGCGCACCCACCCACTGAATCCGCAGGAAATCCAACTTGAACAACATGGTCAGCCCGACCATGGCCACCAGGTTGAAGAGCACATAATTCACCCGCCCCAGGCGTTGCGCCGTCAGGTTCAGGTTATCGGTGTAGAGCCGGATCAGGGAATCCAGGGAGTTGATGACCATCAACACCCCCACCGAGATCATGGCGATGTTGGTGAAGGCGGCAATCTTCAGCCCCTCCGCGTGATAGTAATAGAGCACGCTGAACCACACGCCAATGGCAACGGACGGCACAACCAGCATGGCAATCAGCAGCTGCCAGGTTTTGATACCACTCACGAAACGCGCGGTGAACTGACCAATCATGATGCTCCAGGCAAACCACCAGAACAGATAAAACTCGTGGTAGTCGTTGATGGGCAGGACAAAGTGATGGATGTTGGCAAAGTACTCACCGAGCATGCCGGCGGTGCCAAAGAAATCTGCCGGCGAGCCTTTACCCAGAACAAATGCCCGGAACCACATACCCGCAATCAGGGTAATGAAAAGCACACTGGAACCAACACTCAGAATGCGGATGTATTTGACCTTGGAGCTGGAATACACCGCCAGCGCAATGGACAGGAACACGATGAGGTAGAACGCCGGCACCACCGATTCACCATCGCCCAGTTGCGGCAGATACCAGGGCAGATTCACCAGCAGCAGGTAAGCGGTGAACGCGCAGGTGCCGATAATCACCACGTTGTTGACCAGCTTCACCATCGGGATCTCGAAGAACTTCACCCGCGGCTCAATGATGGCAAAGTAAAAGCAGGTCAGGAAATAGAAGCCCCAGATCAGGAAGGCCCAGAACCCGAACTCAATGGCCAGCGGGTTGGCAAAGGCGTATTCCGGGTTTTCAGAGACATTGCCGTAACCACCGAACTCGGTGAGCGGGAACATGATCAGCCCCACATCCAGACCGGAGGTGAACAGGATGGCAATGAAGGTCAGCGTGCGAACCGGCGTAACGCCGATGCACTGCATGTCCCACCACCGATACAGAATCAGGGCGATGGCGGCGAAGGTAAAGATCAGGCCTGTGGATAACCAGAGTGTCATGCGATCTCCCTCCGGTTGTTCCTTGTCATTGTAGTGCACAGCATGGGTGTTCCTCCTCTACTTTGTAAGCGCTGCTTCTTTCGAATCGGACACAAACCCAGGACTTGCCTATCAGTCGCCCGAAAACGGCGGGATGCCGTCGCGCTGATAGGGAAATCCTGAGGGCTTGCTAC
>JGI12534J12829_1000133_pt1 | contig 15206 bp, 18 predicted proteins | sample TtanPargueraPR_6_FD_12829 | JGI IMG/M metagenome (IMG submission 12829)
CGAGCGAAACGGAATGGTGTCGATAGTGGAGCGCTCTTCGTACTCAAACGCGGCGTCATCGTCACTCTGGGCGTAGGCAGGCAAGACCGTCAGCAGCATCAACGGCAACGCCAGCAACGCTGCCCCGGCTCGTTTTTCCTCTGTCTGTTTCCTGACGTTCATGGCGTTCATCCCAACCCTAGCCGATCATCCATTTGCCCTGACGGGTGACAATATTTGATCAGTCTATCGCCAAAAATGACGCTTTGCCCAGGCAAAAGCCAGTTTTGTGACAGCACTCACTTGTCGTTCGAGGCCATTTGGTAGCGGATATCGGTAATCACCACCTGCTTCCAGCCCTCAGGGGTTCTCACCGATACCTCGTCATCCAGATGCTTGCCAATGAGCGCGCGGGCCAGCGGAGAATTGATACTGAGATAGCCTTTTTCGAGATCGAATTCATCGGCACCCACGATTCGATACTCCTGCTCACTGCCGTCCTCATCCTCGATGGTCACCCAGGCACCAAAGAATACCCGGCTCCGGTCCTCTGGCAGGCGATCCACCACCGAGACCTCATCCAGCCGCTTGCTGAGGAAGCGTACGCGACGGTCGATTTCCCGAAGCTGCTTTTTGCCATAGATGTACTCGGCGTTCTCGGACCGATCCCCCAGGGCAGCTGCTTCACGTACTGCCTGGGTAACCTCTGGTCGCTTCACTTTCCATAGGAATTGCAGCTCATCCCGGAGCGCCTGTTCACCTTCGGGGGTGATATAGCGCGGCCGGTTGTTGCCTGAAGGCGTCTGGTTGGCCATGGGTGTCCTGGTTCAAGAAGCAATGCATTTCGGAAGGGCAAAAAAAACCCCGTGAATCACGGGGTATAAGGCTAGCGCTGTGCTGGAGGGGGAAGCAAGCAGATCATCCGCCCGCTTCCGCATCTACACCCTCTATTCTGCACATTGACCATTACCTGCCTGTGGCCATGCGATTACCTTTTGGCAAGGCATCCGTTCCGCAATCTAGGTTGAACACTCTAGCGCCAAGGATTAGCGTGGCCGACAATGACACCTGATCTTTTCTGCATGGAGATATGCTAATGGATACCAAGAAACTGATGAATCTGGCACTTGAAGGGGTGGATAGCCTGGGTTTCCGGCTGGACCAACTGGGCATCACCAGCCGCGTCAATCGCCACAATATTGCGGCCTTTCTGATGGCCGAACAGAAGCATCTGGAAGGCGAGTGGGACAGTATTCAGGCCAAGGTGGATCGCCGTCGCTCGCAGTTTGATTATATCAGCCAGCAGGTCGAGTCACGGGCCGACGCGGTACTTGGCCCTGTCCTGAGCCGTATCAACCGCTTTCGCGCCAGCCAGTAATCTCAGGCCGTGCCGGGTTCTGCGGAGGAGCGACCCTCCTCCGTTGAACCACCATTCTCAGACTGTGTGGCCTTGATCCGCTTTTTTACGGCGGTGTACGCTGGCATACGGACCGTGACGGTCAGGCCCGGCATGTCTTCACCAGGATGGGTATCACTCAGCAGAATCTGGCCCTGATGAATCTCCGCCACCGCCGACACCAGGCTGAGCCCCAGACCATTGCCCGGTAACGAGCGGCTCTTGCCAACCCGGTAGAAGCGCTGGAAAACCTGGTCTTTCTCATCATCCGGAATACCGATACCGGAATCCTGAACCTCAAACACCGCTCCGCCGCCGTCCCGGCGAACGACCACCTTGATGGCACCATGCTCCGGCGTGTATTTGATGGCGTTGTCGATCAGGTTACTGATCATCTGGAACAGGAGATCCCGGTCTCCCTCAATCCGGACGTTTTGCTCAAGTTCCTGAGAGAAACTCTGATCCTTGTCCTCGGAAAGGGCCTCGTAGAGTTCACAGGCATCGCTGACCAGTTCATCCAGAGCCACCACCTTCATGTCGGCCGAGTTGCCCCGAGTCTCCAGCCGGGCGATGCGCAGCAAGGCATTGAAGGTGGCCAGCAGCTGGTCAGCCTCCGCCACAGCCTGCCCGACATGCTCGCGCGCCTCGTCATTGTCGACCGTAATCAGCGTGTTTTCGAGCTGGTTACGCAGTCGCGTCAGTGGAGTGCGAAGATCATGGGCGATGCTGTCGGAAACATGGCGTATGCCTTCCATCAGATACACGATCCGGTCCAGCATCTGGTTCAGGTTTTCGGCCAGTTGATCAAAATCGTCGTCGGTCCCACGGGTCGGAATTCGGAGGGACAGGTGCCCATTCATGATCCGGCGGGAGGTGTTGTTGATCACTTCAATGCGGCGAGTGGTGCTTCGGCTCATCAGGAAGCCACCCAGGAGCGCCAGGGCAAGGGTGATGCCCATACCCCAGTTGATGGCAGTTTCAATCACCCGCTTGAGGTTGGTGAGGTCATCCACATCGCGCCCCACCAGCAAGCGCAAACCACCCTGGACCTCAAAGATCCGGGCCCGGGCCAGGCGCTCTGGGCCCTGCCAGCCAACGGCGGGATTCAGGGTGAAATTGATCCAGCCACTGTCAGACGAGCGGCTGCCCTCTGGCCAGGTTTCAATATTCCCGGCCAGTTTCAGAAAGTCGTCTGTGGTCAACAGGTAAATGGACTTGGCATTCGGATCCCTGGCCACCCGTTCCCGGATGATCGTGATCAGACCATTTACACCACGACTGCGATACTGCTCCGCCAGGCCGGCGATTTCCGCTTCAATGGTCTCGTCGGTCTGGGCAGTCATGAACCCGGCTGTACGCCAGTAGATAAATGCCAACAGCAGAAACACCGAGGTGGCAAACACCACCATATACAGCAGGGCAAGCTGGAAAGACGATGTTCTGAGCTGACTAAGCAGTTTCACGTAACATGTATCCCGCCCCCCGCACTGTCTGCAGCAGGGGTGTATCGAATTCCTTGTCGATCTTGGCGCGCAGACGGCTGATATGCACGTCGATCACGTTGGTCTGGGGGTCGAAGTGATAGTCCCACACTTTCTCCAGCAGCATGGTACGGGTGACCACCTGTCCGGCATTACGCATCAGGTATTCCAGCAGCCGGAACTCCCGGGGCTGGACATCAATACTCTGGCCGGCGCGTTTTACGGTGCGGGCCAACAGGTCCATCTCCAGATCGGCCACTTTCAGTACGGTCTCGGTCTCGGCGGCCTGACGGTTGCGCCGGATCAGTGACTCGATGCGCGCCAACAGCTCGGTGAAAGANAACGGCTTGGTCAGGTAGTCATCGCCACCGCCACGCAGCCCTTCGACACGGTCATCGACATCGCCCAGGGCACTGAGAATCAGCACCGGCGTCTGGTTGCCCGTGGCCCTTACCGTCTTGATAATGGAAAGGCCATCCATACCCGGCAACATCCGGTCGACAATCATGATGTCGTATTCTTCACTGGCCGCCATCATCATGCCTTCCTTGCCGTCGGCCGCATGATCCACCACGAAGTCGGATTCCCTCAGTCCCTTTAGCAGATAATTTGCTACATCCCGATCGTCTTCGATTACCAGCGCTTTCACCGGTGCTCCTCCTGATAGCGGAAAACATTAACAACAAGGGTACGAAGAACTCCGGGAACCGGCCAGTTACGATCTTGTAAGAGGGTGTCGCCTATGGCGACGGTCAGTTTGCCTCCGAAAACCAGCCCAGAGACGGCTCTGTCGCCCCGGTGGGCCTGTACTCTGCGCTCACCCAGCCGCCATAACCCAGTCTGTCTATCGCCGAGAAAACATTCGAAAAGTTAATCTCCCCGGTTCCCGGCTGATGCCGGCCCGGGTTGTCGGCGAACTGGATGTGGCCAATCCAGGGCAGCAGGCATTCGATGCCACGAATCAGATCCCCTTCCATGATCTGCATGTGATAGAGATCGTACTGCAGGCGCACGTTGTCTGCCTCCAGCGCCTTAATCAGCGCCATCACCTTGCCACTGGTATCAAGCATGAAGCCCGGCATATCCACCCGCGAATTGATGGCTTCCAGGCACAGGGTCAAACCTGCTTCGGCGAACCGGTCGGCTGCGTACTGCACGTTCGCCACCAGTGTCTGCCAGGCATCTTCCTCGGCAACGGATTCAGACTTCAAACCCGCCAGGCAGTTCAGCTGTTTGCAGTCCAGCATCCGGGCGTAGTGAATGCCCTGCTCGACACCGGCGCGAAACTCCTCAATACGATCCGGCAGACAGGCAATGCCACGCTCCCCCGCTGCCCAATCGCCGGGTGGCAGATTGAACAGCACTTGTTCCAGCCCGTTGCTCTGAAGCCGCTCCGCCAGCTGTTCCGCCGGCCACTCATAGGGAAACAGATACTCCACACCACGAAACCCGGCGCTTCGGGCCTTGGCGAAACGTTCCAGAAACGGCACTTCGGTAAACAGCATGCTCAGATTGGCAGCAAAACGGGGCATGACAAATTTCTCCGGTTAATTCAGTGCTTGGGGCCTCGGCCCAGGGAACCCATCAGGGTACCGTTCAGATGCTCCAGCTCCAGCAACAAGCCGCTGTGATCGACATCGCTGTGGCCATTGGCGACCAGGGCAAGGTATTCATTATGCACCTGCTGGGCCAGCGGCAGGGTCAGATTTTCCGAGCGGGCCTCATCCAGAATCATACGCATATCCTTGAGCTGGATGCGGGCCGGAGCGCCCGGCGCGAAGTCCCGGTCAATCATCCGCTGGCCATGCAGTTCCAGAATCCGGCTGCCGGCAAACCCGCCCATCAGCGCTTCCCGCACGGCGGCCGGATCCGCGCCACCTTTGGCTGCCAGCAACAGCGCCTCCGACACAGCCCCGATGGTAATACCCACAATCGCCTGATTGGCCAGCTTCGCCAACTGACCGGCCCCTACCGGCCCGATGCGGGTGCATTTTCCCAGCGCATTAAACACCGGCAAAGCCCGCTCGATATCGGCTTCCGAGCCGCCCGCCATGATACTCAAACGAGCCTCGGCCGCACCCACCGTGCCGCCAGATACCGGTGCATCGACATAACCCGCCCCCTGCTCTGCGGCCAGCTCGGCATGCTCCCGCGCCAGCGAAGGCTGCACCGAACTCATATCGATCACCAGCGCACCCGGCTTCACCGCAGCCATAGCACCCTGCTTCACCAGCACATCATCCACCACCTGACCATTCTCCAGCATGGTGATCACGATATCGGCCTCCGCCACCGCCTCGGCGGGCGTCCCGGCGATCGTCGCTTCGCTGGCAAAGGGCTCGCATTTGCTGGTGGTGCGATTCCAGAGCGTCATGGAAAAACCGGCGTCCAGCAGGTTACGGGTCATCGGCGCGCCCATCAGGCCGATGCCGAGAAAAGAAATTCGAAGGTTCATATGAGTCATCTTTGTTCTTCCTACACGCACGAGGAATGACGAAGCGCTTGGGAGGGCCTTTCCAAAAATTTGCGGAGCCACGGATGGCGGAGCAGAAGCGCCACAGGGATGTGCCGCAAGGAGCGTTTTTTGGAAAGGCCCTCCCAAGCGCTTCCGCCCCCAAGGCTCAGATAAATATAAGTAGGCGGATTATACAAACAAAAACGCCACCAACCGCGAACGGTGGTGGCGTTTTCAGCTTCCGGGCTGGCAATAAACCTCAGGCAACCTCGGCCATCTGCACCCGGATCTTCTTCATGGCGTTTTTCTCAAGCTGGCGGATCCGCTCAGCGGACACCCCGTACTTGTCGGCCAGCTCATGCAACGTCGACTTGCTCTCCGACAACCAGCGTTCACGCAGAATATCCTGACTTCGCTCGTCCAACTGCTCCAGCGCCTGCATCAGCCGGCCGTTGGAGTCCTCAGACCAGTCAGCGTTTTCCAGCTGAACCGCCGGATCGCTACGGCGATCTTCCAGGTAATAAGCCGGCGCCTGGTAGGCGTTGTCTTCGTCATCATCCATCGGGCCGTCAAAGGCGGTGTCCTGGGAAGCCAGACGACCTTCCATTTCCCGCACCACGTGCGGCTCGACACCCAGATCATTGGCGACCGCTTTCAATTCATCGTGATTCAGCCATGCCAGCTTCTTCTTCTGGCTGCGCAGATTGAAGAACAGCTTGCGCTGGGCCTTGGTGGTGGCCACTTTCACAATGCGCCAGTTACGCAGAATGAATTCGTGAATCTCCGCCTTGATCCAGTGCACGGCAAACGACACCAGACGCACGCCATACTCAGGATTAAACCGCTTGACGGCCTTCATCAGGCCAACGTTGCCTTCCTGGATCAGGTCGGCCTGGGCCAGACCGTAGCCGGCATAGCTGCGAGCAATGTGAATCACAAAGCGCAGGTGCGACAGTACCAACTGACGCGCAGCCTCAACATCGCCATGGTAGTGCAGCCGTTCTGCCAGTTCCCGCTCTTCATCAACGGAGAGAACAGGAATGCGACTCGCCGCCTGAATATACGACTCGAGATTCGCACCCGGAACCAGTCTGTCAACCAGCTGTAAACTCGTACCCATGCATTAACCTCCGAACCTGACAGCCTTTAAATATAGCAACTCAATATGAGACCGCCAAGAACTCAATTAGTTCCCGAACTCCCCAGTAAAACGTTAAAAATCATACATCTGGAAAGATCGCCTTTGCTTTTCTATAAACCAAACTACGTCAGAAAAGGCTCTTTTTTCAATACGGTTTTCCCGCGATCCGGATCAGCCTCCAGCAATATCGCCCGGCTCTATGTCATCCAGATGACGCCTCACCGCAACCCAGGCGCCCAGCCAGCCTAACAGCATCGCTACGATTATCAATGCCAGCGCGCCATCGAACCCCGGTCCCTGCAAGGTAAACTCACTGCGATACAGCCCGGCAAGACGCTCGATCGGGCCGCTTAACCACCAGAGCGACACCTGAATCAGTAACCACGCCACCAGGCCACCCCCGAGCCCGAACCAGGCGCCGGTGTAAAGAAACGGGCGACGAACGAAAGCATCGGTTCCGCCCACCAGTTTTGCCACGAGGATTTCATCCCGCCGGTTCTCGATGGCCAGACGTACCGTGTTACCAATCACCAGGATAACCGCAGCCCCCAGCAACAAAGCCAGCGCCCAGACGGCGCGGGCAAGGATGTCCGTCATTGCATTCAGGCGTTGCAGCCAGCCCAGGTCGACCTGGACCTGATCGATACCGTTCATATTCTCGACAAACGTCACCAGTGCCTGAACGCCCTCTGCCGAGCGAGCGCTGTCTTCGGGTGTAATCAGCAGCGTGTGCGGCAAAGGATTCTCTTCCAGAAAATCCAGCGCCTCGTCCAGCCCGGAACTGGCTCGAAAGTCGGCCAGGGCCTGGTCACGCTCGACCAGCTGAACCGATACCACTCGCCCATCGCTTTCAATGTCCGCGGCCATATCCCGGGCTTCCTCCGCCGGCAGTTCCATCGCCAGATAGGCGGTAATCCTGGCCGTGCTCTCCCAGCCCGCACTCACTCCCTGCAAGCTGGTCAACAGCAACAGCAGGGCAACCGGCAAGGCCAGAGCTACCCCCATCACTGTCCAGGTCATGGCACTGGCTACCGGGGTTTTCCACATTCTCTGGATAGAATCCCGGGCTACTTTCCGGTGGTGCCCCAGATAACTCCGGGCCTGATCACTCAACAGTGATCGCGAACGGTTAGCGCCCCGGCGATTATCCGGCTTCTGGCGAGAGTCAGTGGCCACTCACACCTCCGCCAGCAACCAGTTGGCCCTGATTCAGAGTCAGCGTACGTCGATTCATTTCATTAATCAGAGCAATATCGTGGGTTGCCACAAGTACCGTTACCCCAACCTGACTGAACTGGGTAAACAACCGCATGATGTCTGCAGACAATTCGGGATCCAGGTTACCGGTCGGCTCGTCCGCCAGCAGTACGGGTGGTTTGTTTACCACCGCACGGGCAATACCGACCCGCTGCTGCTCACCCCCGGATAACTGCATGGGGTTCATCTTTTCCTTTTTCAGCAAACCAACCTTGTCCAGTGCCGCCCGCACGCGCCGGCCGGTGTCTTCCGGCGAGGCCCCCATCACCTCCAATGGCATGGCCACGTTGTCGAACACCGTGCGGTCAAACAACAGCTGGTGATTCTGGAACACTACCCCGATATGACGCCGGATGTAAGGAATCTGTCGGCGGGGCAGGCTATTCAGTTTCTGCCCCCCCACGATCACCTCACCCGCTGTCGGGCGCTCCATCACCATGATCAGTTTCAGAAGGGTACTCTTGCCCGCGCCGGAATGACCGGTCAGAAACGCCAGCTCACCACGATCCAGGTGAAAGTTCACAGCCCTGAGTGCGGTGTGATCACTGTCGTAGCGTTTGGTTACCTGGCGGAACTCGATCATCGGGGCAGCTACTCCGTCTTTACGGCGTCAGTCTTCGAACAACGCATCCACAAAAGTTTCGGCATCGAAGCTGCGCAGGTCTTCGGCCTGTTCTCCCACCCCGATATAGCGGATTGGCAACTGCAGCTGACGGGCGATCGCAAACACAATACCGCCTTTGGCCGTGCCGTCCAGTTTCGTGAGCGTAATGCCGGAGACACCTACTGCCTGCTGGAATACCTGGGCCTGGCTCAGGGCATTCTGACCGGTACCGGCATCCAGCACCAACATCACCTCATGAGGCGCAGATTCATCCAGCTTCTTCATCACCCGAACGACCTTGGACAACTCGTTCATCAGGTTGTCCTTGTTCTGCAGGCGACCGGCGGTGTCTGCAATCACCACATCCACACCCCGGGATTGAGCAGACTGGATGGCGTCGAAAATTACCGATGCACTGTCTGCGCCGGTATGCTGGGCCACCACCGGAACGTTGTTGCGCTCGCCCCAGACCTGCAATTGCTCAACCGCCGCCGCCCGGAAGGTGTCACCAGCGGCCAGCATGACCGACTTACCCTCGCTCTGGAATTTCTTGGTGAGCTTGCCGATGGTAGTGGTTTTGCCGACACCGTTCACGCCAACCATCAGGATAACGTATGGCTGTTTACCAGCATCGATCTCCAGCGGCCGGGTCACGTCCTTGAGAAGGCCATGCAACTCATCCCGTAGCGCCTTGCGCAGGGCTTCGCCATCTTTCAGCTGATTGCGTTCGAGTTTCTCGGTCAGGGCGTCGATGATCTCAGAGGTGGCGGTCACACCCACATCGGCCATCAGCAACGTGGTTTCGATTTCTTCCAGCAGATCTTCGTCAATCTTCTTGCCCACCGAGAACAGGTCGGCCAGACCACCGGTCAGGCTGGCCCGGGTTTTCCCCAGACCCTGCTTGATGCGTTCGAAGACACTGACTCGGGTTTCCGGTTCGCGCTCAACCTCAGGCTCCGCCGCCGGAACGGGTTCCGGCGCGGGAGCCGGCTCAACAGCCGGTTGAGCCGCTTCCGGCTCAGCGGCTTCTACCGCGGGTTCAGGCGGCACTTCAGTTTCGGCCTCCGGTTCCGCTGGCACAGGAGCCGGCCCCCTGGCCACCTCCGGCTTACGCTGAGGTACCGGCTTGGGCCGGGGCGCACGCTTGCGGTTGCCGGCGATATCCAGCACAAAAAACAGAACAAGAAGGGCCAACAGGCCGACTGAAATCCACTCTGCCGTCATAATCTATCCATCTGTCTGAAAAAAGGGCGGGCACAGGCCGCAGGTTCGCGAAGAGGACACAAGAACCTCAGCTCGCCAAAATAAGTGGAGCATTCTAACAGACTGGCCGGCACAAGTGATGGGGCAGGATTAACCGGTCTCGTGGATTCCGGTACCATAGCCGCAAACATCAGCCATCCATGATTTCCCCGGAGCCTCGCCCCTATGGCACGACGTCCCCCAGCCCGCAAAAAACCCGTCGTCTCACCAGGCAAAGGCTCCGGAACCGGCGAACTGAGAATCATCGGCGGCGACTGGCGCAGCCGGAAACTGCGCTTTCCGGACGCCGGCGGCGTGCGGCCCAGCCCGGCCCGCACCCGGGAAACCCTGTTCAACTGGCTGAACTTCCACCTGGCAGGCAGCCGGTGCCTGGATCTGTTCGCCGGTTCCGGGGCTCTGGGACTGGAAGCACTGTCCCGTGGAGCAGCGCAGGCAACGCTGGTGGACCACACCCCCGCCCTGGCCAAAGCGCTCCGGGACAACCTCCGGCTGCTGGGAACCAACAAAGGGGATGTCGCCTGCCAGGATGTGGAACAGTTTCTGGCAAAGGGTGACGGCCGGGGCTACGACATCGTGTTTATGGACCCGCCATTCCGGCAAGGCTGGCTTGAACGGTTGATACCGCTGCTGGACACCCAGCAATGGGTGAAGCCGGGTGGCTGGATCTATGTCGAACACGAGAGTGAAAGAGCCTTGCCGGCGGTACCGGCCAGCTGGTATCTGCACCGACAGAAATCAGCAGGCCAGGTCAGCTACTGTCTTTTCCGGGTTGAACGGGGTGAGGAACCGGAAGCCCAGTAACGGGGGGGCTTCCGGCGTATCCTACAGGCAGGCCTGTCTCAGGAAGCGGGGCGCAAGGAATACGCTCGCAGGTGCGCGGCAAACTCTTCCAGGTAACGAACACCACTGGCTTCGGCGTCACGACACCACTCCATCAACGCCTGCAGCTTGTCCTGGGGCTTGAGCCCGCGCTGGCGCCAGAGTGCCTGGAGTTCATGACTCTTCTCGTAGATCAGCCTGAGCACTTCGTTGCGCTCCAGCACCTTGTCGAGATGTTCTTTTTCCCGAGGCTTGATCAGGCTGATTTCGCGAGACAACAATTGCTTGAGCTTGCGATAACGGGGACGAATTTCGTCGTCCATCAACGCTTTCTGCTGTCGCAGCACCGGCTCCATTACTCGCTTGCGATACTGGCGCATGATCACAAAGCGGTTATTGGCGATAGCCTGAACGGTTTCCACGTCCACCGCCTGCTTGCCCGGAACATAATGAGCAATAGGCCGGTAGCCTTTCGGCGTCGCCAGACCAAACAGCTGGAACAGACGAATGTAACCCCAACCGATGTCCACTTCGTACCAGCGACGAGACAGCTTGGCCGAATTCGGATAGGTGTGGTGATTATTGTGCAGCTCCTCACCACCAATCAGGATACCCAGCGGCGAGATGTTGCGGGCGTTATCGGCGCATTCGAAATTCCGATAGCCCAGGTAATGGCCGATGCCATTGACCACGCCGGCAGCCCATACCGGAATCCACATCATCTGGACCGCCCAGATCCAGATACCGTGCACCCCGAACAGCGCCAGGTTGATCACTGCCATCAAGGCAATACCCAGGGTCTTGTACCGGCTGTAGAGGTTGCGCTCGACCCAGTCTTCCGTGCGCTGGCCATAGCGCTCAAGGGTTTCAGGGGTGGCAGAAGCTGCGTATAACTCGGCGCCCTCAAACAGCACCTTGCGAATACCCAGCACCACCGGGCTGTGAGGATCTTCCTCGGTTTCGCACTTGGCATGGTGTTTACGGTGGATGGCCGTCCACTCTTTGGTGTTCTGGGCCGTGGTCAGCCAGAGCCAGAAGCGGAAAAAGTGCTTGAGGACGGGATGCAGATCCAGCGCGTTATGGGCCGAATGACGATGCAGATAAAGGGTAACGCTGACGATGGTGATGTGAGTCATCACCAGAGTGACCGCGATCAGCTGCCACACAGAAAGGTCCAGAAGACCGTTAAACCACATAGATAATCCTCGAAACTCGATTAACTTCGAAAGGCGATACTGCTGAGGGATGTCGCTGGCACTCGAAGGGGGTGATCGTTAGGCCCACTCTAGCGTACAGGTGTAAGCCTGGACAACCAGGTTTGGCGGCTTTTTTGTTACCGATTACACTGTTTCGTCTCAAAATCTGTCTGTTGGTGGAGGCTCTGTGCCGGAATTACCTGAAGTTGAAACCACCCGTCAGGGCATCGCGCCTCACTGCGAAGGCCAGACCATCCAGCGGGTAATTGTCCGCAACCCCAGCCTGCGCTGGCCGGTGCCGGCGGATCTGGCCGAGCACCTGGAGGGCAAGACCATCCGTGCCGTGGAGCGCCGGGCGAAATACCTGTTCCTGCACCTGGAGACTGGTTCCGTGATTGTCCCCCCCCCCCCCCCCCGCCATGACTCACGATCACGTCGAGCTTGTCCTCGGCAATCATCGCCGCCTGCGCTTCAATGACCCGCGACGCTTCGGCTGTTGGCTGTGGACTACCGACTGGAACCGGCATCCACTGATCAGCGCGCTCGGGCCGGAACCCTTATCCGAAGGTTTCAACGGCGCCTGGCTTTTTCGCCTGTCCCGGCAGAAACAGACGCCGGTCAAATCCTTCATTATGGACAATCATGTGGTGGTGGGCGTGGGCAATATCTACGCCAACGAAGCCCTGTTCAAGGCCGGCATCCACCCGAAACGGAAAGCCGGCCGCATCAGCCTGGACCGCTATCACAAGCTGGCCGAGGCCATCCGGGAAACCCTCAGCGCCGCCATACTGATGGGCGGCACCACTCTGCGGGACTTCGTCAACAGCGACGGCAAACCGGGGTATTTCGCCCAGTCGCTACTGGTTTATGGCAAGGCGGGAGCGCCCTGCACCGAATGCAACACCCCGCTGAAAGAGATCCGCATGAACAACCGATCGACGGTTTACTGTCCCCGGTGCCAGCGCTGAGATTCCGCAACGGCTCACACTTTTCAACGAAAAACCGTTTGAAATTGAGGCAATATGATTCATAGTTAATGGAGTGCTAGTACCCGGTCGCCGCACGCAGCGCGAACATGCTGGCTCGCAATACAGAGACAGGCGAGCCCTGACCAACCGGGCTGATACGTTCAGGAGAGAATGACATGACCCGCAAGATTTCCCGCACCCTGGTAGCCACCGTCGCAGCCTGCCTGCTGGCATTCTCATCGCTCGGCCATGCCCGTGCCGTGGATGAAAGCCCGTCTGCGCTGGCCATGACCGCCGATGCGGTGTTGCTGCGCCCTGCCCTGCTGGCCACAACCATTATCGGTAGTGCTGTGTACCTGGTATCCCTGCCATTCTCGGCGCTTGGCGGCAATGCCGGTGAAGCCGGTGAAGTACTGGTGGTTGGCCCGGCCAAGGCCACCTTCGTGCGCTGCCTGGGCTGCACCCGCACCGGTCGCAAGTCAGAAACGGTGGAGCAGTCCGACAACTGATTTGGCGCACCGATCCGTAAAATCCCGGCTTGCCACTGGCCGGGATCTGAGGCAGCCTGAAGAAAATTCTTCAGGCTGTTTTGTTTATGGTGGACTGGTCAACCCTCGATACGGTGTTCCTCGATATGGACGGGACACTCTGGATCTGCATTTCGACAACCACTTCTGGCTGGAGCACCTGCCCAGGCGCTATGCCGAACACTTTGACCTGCACCCAACCGAGGCCCGGGACTACCTGATTCCGATGATTATGGCCGAGCGGGGCTCACTGAACTGGTACTGCACCGATTACTGGAGCGAACGCCTTGCCCTGGACATCACCGGCCTTAAGGCGGAAGTTGGCGACCGCATTGGCTACCGCCCCCATGTAACCGACTTTCTGGCCGCACTGCGCCAGGCCGGACTGCGCTCGGTCATCGTCACCAACTGCCATCCGGATCCTCTGGCCCTGAAACTTCAACGGACCGGGCTGGATCAGCATGTTGATGGCATCGTCTCCAGCCACGAACTGGGCAAGCCCAAAGAGGACCCGGTGTTCTGGCAGGACCTTGCCAGCCGCTCCCCCTATCGCCACCAATCTACCCTGATGGTCGACGACAGTTTCCCGGTGCTTGAGAGTGCCCGGGCCGCCGGTATTGGCCAGTGCCTGGCGATTCTGGCGCCCGACAGCCAGCAGCCAGCCAAAGACCACCACCCGGACATTCCCGGCATTCATCACTTCGATGAAGTGCTGCCTGCCTTGCGCTCACATACAGCAGTGCCATCCACCCCATGAGGGGGTTATAATGGGTTATTGCGGCATGTGCCCGACAGGTGAGGAGATATGACGGCGGCGAACGCAGACGATCAGAAAGTCCGGCTCGATAAATGGCTGTGGGCAGCGCGATTCTATAAAACCCGCTCGCTCGCCAAAGAGGCCCCCCCCCCCCCCCCCAAGATCGTTGAGACCGGCGCCAAAGTGACCCTGCGCCTGGGCTGGCAGGAAAAGATCGTGATCGTCGACGACATCAGCGACCGACGCCGGGGCGCCCCTGAAGCCCAGAAGCTCTATCACGAAACCGACGACAGCGTGAAACGGCGGGAAGACCTGGCCTGGCAACGCAAGACCATGCAGGCTGCACAGCTTCCCCCGGCTCGAAGGCCGAGCAAGAAAGATCGCCGGGATATCCAGCGCTTCCGGGAACAGAATGGTCTGTAACCATTGAATCCCACGTATCTGACAACCCGTATACAACCCCGTTTCAGTAACTCCCAGTAAATCGATACATCAGCTCCAGGAGACACCATGGCATCCCGCGACCAGTTCCAACGTTTTCTCTTTGAACACAGCCAGGTGCGGGGTGCCTGGGTACAGCTGGGCGAGAGTTTCAAGGAAATCACCGGCCAGGCCCCCTACCCGGATTCAGTCCGCGAGCTGCTGGGAGAATCCCTGGTAGCCAGCGTACTGATGAGCAGCACCCTGAAATTCAAAGGCACCCTCTCGCTGCAGGCAGCGGGTGAAGGTGCCCTCAGCACACTCATGGCCGAATGCAGCCATGACCGCCATATCCGTGGCCTGGCCCGCTTTGATGCCGATGCGGTCAGCGGCGAAACCCTGCACGAGTTGCTCGGAAAAAGCCGCATGGCCATCACCATCACCCCGGAACAGGGCCAGCGCTACCAGGGCGTGGTGCCACGGGAATCAGAAACCCTGGCCGGCTGCCTGGAAGAGTACTTCGAGCGCTCCGAGCAGATCGCCACCAGCCTGTTCCTGTTTGCCAACGAGGATACCGCTGCCGGCCTGTTACTCCAGCGCCTTCCCGGCCATACCGATGACGACGATGACCTGTGGAACCGGGTGAACCACCTTGCCGCGACGATCGAAGCCGAGGAGCTACTCACCCTGGACAGTGAAACCCTGCTGCACCGGCTGTTCCACGAGGAAACGGTGCGCCTGTTCGAGCCGGATCCGGTTGCCTTCCGCTGCAGCTGTTCCCGTGAGCGCACCCTGGCCGCGCTGGAAGCCATCGGCAAGGACGAGTGCTACAGCATCCTCGACGAACAGGGCAGCATCAACATGGACTGCCAGTTCTGTCACGCAAACTATCGCTTCAATAGAAATGATATTGATCACCTTTTCACCGGCCATACGTTACACT
>JGI12534J12829_1000140_pt1 | contig 14470 bp, 12 predicted proteins | sample TtanPargueraPR_6_FD_12829 | JGI IMG/M metagenome (IMG submission 12829)
TTGTACGCTGGATCGACCAGGGTGTGGGCTGCTCCAAGGTGCCTGACATCAACGATGTGGGCCTGATGGAAGACCGTGCGACACTGCGTATTTCTTCGCAGTTGCTGACCAACTGGTTGTACCACGGCATCTGCTCTGAAGAGCAGATCATGGAAACCATGAAGCGCATGGCTGCGGTTGTTGATAAACAGAACGCTGGTGATGCGGCATACCGCAACATGGCTCCGAACTTTGATGACAGCATCGCCTTCCAGGCTGCTGTGGATTTGGTTCTGAAGGGGCGCGAACAGCCGGCCGGTTACACTGAGCCGCTGTTGCATGCTTACCGTCAGAAGGCCAAGGCCAAATACGGACAGTAAAGCGCCCGTCCATAAAAAACCCCGCTTCGGCGGGGTTTTTTATTGGGCCTGTGCCCGTTAACGAAAAATGCGAAGAATGCCGCGTCAGGTGTCGGCGTGCAGCACATCGGCAGCGTAAAGGGTGTTTTCCAGCAGGGTGGCAATGGTCATGGGGCCGACGCCGCCCGGTACCGGGGTGATGTAAGCCGCACGCTCTGCTGCAGCGTCAAAATCGACATCGCCACAGAGTTTGCCGTCATCCATCCGGTTGATGCCCACATCAATGACGGTGGCGCCCGGTTTGACCCACTCGCCTTTGATGATGCCCGGCTTGCCCACTGCGGCCACCAGGATGTCTGCTTCCCCGACAAATTTCTCGAGATTGTCGGTAAATCGATGGCATACCGTTGTAGTGGCTCCCTTTAGCAGCAGTTCCATGCTCATGGGGCGGCCGACAATGTTGGAGGCCCCGACAATCACTGCGTGCTGGCCTTTATAGGGGGTGCCAATGGAGTCCAGCAGGGTGATGACGCCTGCCGGTGTGCAGGGGCGCAGGGTAGGCTTGCGCTGCATCAGGCGGCCGATGTTGTAGGGGTGAAAGCCGTCTACGTCCTTGTCGGGCCGTATCTTTACCAGAATCGGATCAGCATCCAGGTGCGAGGGCAGGGGCAGTTGAACCAGTATGCCGTCAACGGCGGGGTTCTCGTTCAGCTCGTCAATCAGTGCTTCCAGTGCCGCCTGGGAGGTATCTTCCGGTAAATCATAGGACAGCGACAGGATGCCTGCCTGCTCGCAGGCCTTGCGTTTGTTGCCAACGTATACCTGGGAGGCCGGATCGTGACCGACCAGTACCACGGCCAGCCCGGGCGCTCTCAGGCCCTTCTGTTTTCTGGCTTCGACCCCGGCGGCCACCTGTTGCCGGACCTGTGCAGCAATTTCTTTTCCGTTAATCAGTTTGGCGCTCATGTTTCCGTCTTGTCGGTTTGGGCGTAAGAAAGTGAAGGCCGGGCATTGTCTCATGCTTCAGGGTTAACGCCAATGTAGAGGGGGTGGTCGGGAACTCCAGCGGTTACAGGTGGTCACTTATAGGACTGTCTCGGCAAGGAATTTTCAATTCCGTGTTGACGGACGCGATCGGCGCCGGTAATATGCGCGCCAACTTTGCTGAGGCACTTGTTGTTCAGTTAACGGGGTATAGCGCAGTCTGGTAGCGCGCCTGCTTTGGGAGCAGGATGTCGGGAGTTCGAATCTCTCTACCCCGACCACTTTCTGGATATTCAGGTGGGCGAACGGTCAAGCGCCCGTAGCTCAGCTGGATAGAGCATCCGCCTTCTAAGCGGATGGTCGCAGGTTCGAGTCCTGCCGGGCGCGCCATCTCGTTAATCGCAGATTGGTACCGGACTCGCCGAACCAGCAAAGTTGAGGTAAGCAGTAGTGTGCCGGCAGGCACCTCCCTGATGTGGTGGACGTAGCTCAGTTGGTAGAGCTCAGGATTGTGACTCCTGCGGTCGAGGGTTCGAACCCCTTCGTCCACCCCACTTTTCCCCTTGTTTGTTTCCGAGCACCCTGATTCCCTGTTATGGTTCAGAGTTGCGCCGGATATGCGAGAGTGGCGGAATTGGTAGACGCACTGGATTTAGGTTCCAGCGGGTAATACCGTGAGAGTTCGAGTCTCTCCTCTCGCACCACCCTTTCTTTTTTCTGATTTGTCCCCATTGTGTTTTCGTACCGCGTTGTTAGGCGCGTCTCAAACCCATATTCAGGGTGGCCGGGTGATTCTCTCGGCGGGGCAAACCGTGATAAACTACCGGCTTTTAATTTTGCGTCCCTTTGGGGTGAGCTGCTCCTGCCGGGATTTTGGTTTAATTTTCATTCACCTACAGAATCTGTAATTTGAGGAACTTCCATGCAAGTGTCTGTTGAAACGACCTCCAACATCGAGCGTCGCATGACGATTGGTGTGCCCGCCCAGGAAATCGACCAGGCGGTTCAGAAACGCCTGCAGGAAACTGCTCGCACTGTGCGCCTGAACGGTTTCCGCCCTGGCAAGGTTCCCATGAGCGTGGTCAAGCGTCGTTTTGGTGACAGCATCCGCCAGGAAGTGGTTGGCGAGGCTATGCGCGACAACTACATCAAGGCGCTGCAGGAGCAGGATATCAATCCGGCTGGCTGGCCCAAGTTGGAGCCGAAGACCATGGAAGAAGGCAAGGACCTCGAGTTCGTTGCGACTTTTGAGGTTCTGCCGGAAATTGAGCTGGGCGATCTGAGCAAGATCAACGTTGAGAAGCCGGTGTCTGAAGTTGCCGACAAGGATATCGACAACATGATCGATAATCTGCGTCGCCAGCAGGCCACCATGAAAGAAGTCAAGCGCAAGTCCAAGAACAAGGACATCGTGACTATCGACTTCAAGGGCTCCATCGATGGTGAAGAATTCGAAGGTGGCTCCGCTGAAGGTCATCGTCTGACCCTGGGTTCAGGTCAGATGATCCCTGGTTTTGAAAAGGGCATTGTGGGTGGTAAAGCCGGCGAAGAGCTGGAAATCGATGTCACTTTCCCTGAGGACTACCATAACGAAGACCTGGCGGGTAAAGATGCCAAGTTCGCGATCACTATCCACAAGGTAGAAGAGCCGCAGCTGCCGGAGCTGGATCAGGAATTCTTCAAGCGTTTCGGCATCGAAGCTGAAGACGAAGCCGCTTTCCGCGAGGAAGTGAAGAAGAACATGGAGCGCGAGCTCAAGCAGGCAGTATCCAACAAGGTCAAGAACGACGTTGTAGATGGTCTGCTGGAGACCACCGAGCTGGAAGTACCTGCGGCTCTCGTTGACCAGGAAATTGATCGCCTGCGTCAGGACGCCGTTCAGCGCTTTGGCGGGCAGGTGGATTTCCAGCAATTGCCGAAGGAAATCTTCGAAGAGCAGGCGAAGCGTCGCGTGAAGACCGGTCTGCTGTTCCAGGAAGTGGTCAAGAAAAATGACCTGAAGGCTGACGAAGCGAAAGTGGAAGAAAAGATCCAGGAGATCGCTTCTACGTATGAACAGCCGGACGAGGTTGTTGCACACTTCAACAGCAACCCGGATCAGAAGGCTCAGGTTGAGTCTTCTGTACTGGAAGATGCCGTGGTTGATTTTGTGCTTGGCGCGGCCAAGGTAAAAGAGAAGAAGATGAAGTACGAGGAAGCGGTGCAGGCCGGTCAGCCCCAGCGCTGATGGCCGCCGGGCTCTGGCCCGGTGCCGTGTTCTGGAAGCAGCCGGCGTGTCCGGCTGTTTTCATCTGGGCGATCTGCTGGCAGAGTATATGGGGTACCGGAATACAACGGGCTCCCGTTGAAGCAGGAGTCCAAACCATTGTCCATAAGGAGTTCAGGCGCACATGACGCAGAAACCGTTTGATGGCCCTACAATGATAACCAGCTCAGGCCTGGTGCCGATTGTTATTGAACAGACGGCACGCGGCGAACGTTCGTTCGACATTTATTCCCGTCTGCTCAAGGAACGGGTGATCTTTCTGGTTGGCCCGGTTGAAGATCACATGGCAAACCTCGTGGTTGCCCAGTTGCTGTTCCTGGAATCCGAAAATCCGGACAAGGATATCCATCTTTATATCAACAGTCCGGGTGGCTCCGTTTCCGCCGGCATGTCCATTTACGACACCATGCAGTTCGTGAAGCCGGACGTAGCAACGCTTTGCATCGGTCAGGCAGCCAGCATGGGTGCTTTCCTGTTGTCGGGTGGCGCGAAGGGCAAGCGTGCCTGCCTGCCGCACTCCCGTGTAATGATTCATCAGCCGCTGGGCGGCTATCAGGGGCAGGCGACGGACATCGAGATCCATACCCGTGAGATCCTGAAAATCCGCAACACGCTCAACGAGCTGCTGGCGGAGCACACTGGTCAGGACATCGAGACCATCGCCCGGGATACCGACCGTGATAATTTCATGGATCCTGCCCAGGCCAAAGAGTACGGGTTGATCGATACAATACTTGATAAGCGCGTATCGAATAAATAATACTGAAAGTCATCGCATCACTACCGGCCGGCGTACACACTGACGACGCCGGCCAACGAAGAACAGAGGTATTTCAATGGCAGATGAAAGAAACGGCAGAGGCGACGATAACGGCAAGTTGCTCTACTGCTCGTTTTGTGGAAAGAGCCAGCATGAAGTCCGTAAGCTCATTGCAGGGCCCTCGGTGTTCATCTGCGACGAGTGCGTTGATCTGTGCAATGACATTATCCGGGAAGAGATTCAGGAGAACGCCCCGGAGGAGGCCAGCGATCGCCTGCCCACGCCGGCAGAGATTCGAGAGACTCTTAATGAATATGTTATTGGCCAGGATCGCGCCAAGGTCGTTCTGTCTGTAGCGGTGTATAACCACTACAAGCGTCTTCGCTACGGCGAGGGCAAGAGTGATGTCGAGCTGGGCAAAAGCAACATTCTGCTGATCGGTCCCACCGGTAGCGGTAAGACCCTGTTGGCGGAAACCCTTGCGCGCATGCTGAATGTACCGTTTACCATCGCGGATGCGACCACGCTGACCGAAGCAGGCTATGTGGGTGAAGATGTTGAAAACATCATCCAGAAACTGCTGCAGAAGTGCGACTACGATGTCGAAAAGGCCCAGCGCGGTATTGTCTACATCGACGAGATCGACAAGATTTCCCGCAAGTCCGATAACCCGTCCATNACCCGGGATGTATCGGGTGAGGGTGTNCAGCAGGCTTTGCTGAAGCTNATCGAGGGTACTGTCGCTTCGGTTCCTCCTCAGGGTGGGCGTAAACANCCCCAGCAGGAATTCCTGCAGGTGGATACCGGTAANATCCTGTTTATCTGTGGCGGTGCCTTCGCCGGCCTCGACAAGGTNATCCAGGAACGNTCTGAGCGCAGTTCCATTGGCTTCTCGGCTACAGTCAAGAGCCAGGACGACAGCAAGAGCACTGGCGATATCATTCGCGAAGTCGAGACCGAGGATCTGGTGAAGTTTGGCCTGATTCCGGAATTCGTCGGCCGTCTGCCTGTGGTGGCCACGTTGACTGAGCTGGATGAAGAAGCACTGGTGCAGATTCTGACCGAGCCCAAAAACGCCCTGACCAAGCAGTATCAGAAACTGTTTGATATGGAAGGGGTGGAGCTGGACTTCCGGGAAGACGCCCTGCGCGCAGTGGCCAGAAAAGCCATGGAGCGCAAGACGGGTGCCCGTGGTCTGCGGTCGATAATGGAAGCGACCCTGCTGGATACCATGTATCAGATTCCCTCTGAGCATGATGTCTCCAAGGTGGTGATCGACGAGAGTGTGATCAAGGGNGATTCNGAGCCCTTCAAGATCTACGCNAGCAGCGATCACGCCAAGGCGGTGCCCGAAGACTGANCGGGCACAGGGCGTAGAATACCGGGTGANATAAAAGGGGCGTTCAACGCCCCTTTTTCATCTCAGGCCCTTNTCGTTTGCTCCCTGATATTTCCCNTCGTAAAAAGATTGCAATTTNTGTCAGCGCCCCAATGTTGGGTGATATGCTGAAAGAAATACTGTCAGAGGATTCCCCATGACCCGTATACCTGATGAAACTGTGCACGAATACCCGCTGCTTCCTTTGCGTGATGTGGTGGTGTTCCCGCACATGGTGGTTCCGCTGTTTGTGGGCCGCGAAAAATCCATTCAGGCGCTGGAAGCGGCAATGGAGGGCAGCAAGGAAATCCTGCTGGTAGCCCAGAAAGATGCCTCCACCGACGAGCCGGGCCCGAAGGATGTATTTGCCATGGGCACCCTGGCGACAGTGCTGCAGATGCTTCGGCTGCCGGATGGCACCGTCAAGGTTCTGGTCGAGGGTAATTCCCGAGCCAGTATTTCCGACATCGAGGAAGGCGATTACCTGTCCGGCCAGGCCATTCTGATGGATGAGGAATCCTTGCCGGAGCGCGAGGAAGACGTCCTCACCAAGACCCTGATGGACGAATTCGAGAAGTACGTGAAGCTGTCCAAAAAGGTGCCATCTGAAGTTTCCAATGCTTTGACCGGTATCCACGAACTTGAGCGTCTGGTCGATACCATGGCCGCGCATCTGGAGATGCGGATTCCCGAGAAACAGGAGTTGCTGGAAGCTCTGGACGTTCGTAAGCGGGTTGATCTTCTGCTGGGCAAGCTGGACGGTGAGATTGATCTGATCGAAGTGGAGAAGCGCATCCGTGGCCGTGTGAAAAAGCAGATGGAGCGCAGTCAGCGCGAGTATTACCTGAACGAGCAGATGAAAGCGATCCAGAAGGAAATGGGCCAGCTCGGTGAGGGTAATAACGATTTCGAGGAACTCGAGCAGAAGCTTGAGGAAGCCGGTCTGCCGGAAGAGGCCCGGAAGAAAACCGAAGCAGAGCTGAACAAGCTCAAGATGATGTCTCCGATGTCCGCGGAAGCTACCGTGGTGCGCGGCTACATTGACTGGATGCTGGCGGTCCCCTGGAAGAAGCGCAGTCGGGTTCGTCACGACCTTGAAAAGGCCCGTGAAATCCTGGACCGGGATCACTACGGCCTGGACGAGGTGAAGAAGCGTATTCTGGAGTATCTGGCGGTTCAGAGTCGGGTCAAGAAGGTGAAAGGGCCTGTGCTTTGCCTGGTAGGGCCTCCCGGGGTTGGCAAGACCTCCCTTGGCCAGTCCATCGCCAAGGCTACCAATCGCAAATACACCCGCATGGCGCTGGGTGGTGTGCGTGACGAAGCCGAGATACGAGGCCACCGCAAGACTTACATCGGCGCGCTGCCGGGCAAGTTGTTGCAGAAGCTTTCCAAGGTGGGTGTGAAGAACCCGCTGTTCCTGTTCGACGAAATCGACAAGATGGGCATGGACCATCGTGGCGATCCGGCCTCGGCTCTGCTCGAGGTGCTGGACCCGGAGCAGAACCATACGTTCAATGATCACTACCTGGAAGTCGATTACGACCTCTCTGATGTGATGTTCGTATGTACCTCCAACTCCATGGATATTCCACCGGCACTGCTGGACCGCATGGAGATCATCCGGATTCCCGGATACACCGAGGATGAAAAGGTTAATATTGCCTTGCGTTACCTTCTGCCCAAGCAGCTCAAGGCCAATGGTCTGCGCAAGGACGAACTGAAACTGCCGGAAGAGACCATCAGGGATCTGATCCGCTACTACACCCGGGAAGCCGGTGTACGGGGTCTTGAGCGCGAAATCGCCAAAATCTGCCGTAAGGTGGTGCGCGAGCACGTAGAGAGCAGCAGCAAGGCCTCGGTGACCCTGACGCCGGATCTTCTGGAGGATTACTCAGGCGTCAAAAAGTTCAAATACGGACTGGCAGAGGAAACCAACCAGATCGGACAGGTGACCGGTCTGGCATGGACCCAGGTCGGCGGCGAGCTGTTGACCATCGAGTGCGCTTTGACGCCAGGTAAGGGGCGTGTTGTTAAAACCGGCTCGCTGGGTGACGTTATGCAGGAATCCATTCAGACGGCACTTACAGTGGTCCGGAGCAGGGCGGCCGGCCTGGGTGTGGCGGATGATTTCCACGAAAAACACGATCTTCACGTGCACGTACCAGAGGGGGCAACCCCGAAAGATGGCCCGAGTGCCGGTATTGGCATGTGTACAGCACTGGTTTCTGCACTGACCCGAATTCCCGTTCGGGCGGATGTAGCGATGACCGGTGAAATCACCTTGCGAGGTCGCGTTCTGGCGATCGGCGGCTTGAAGGAAAAGCTGCTGGCAGCCCATCGCGGCGGCATCAAAACTGTCATTATCCCGGATGAAAATGTCAGGGATCTCAAGGAGATACCGGACAACATCAAGGAATCGCTGGAGATCCGCCCGGTCAAGTGGATTGATGAGGTTCTGGATATTGCGCTGGCCTACCAGCCGGATCCCCGGTCTGAAAATGCTGACAAGGAAACCGGCAAATCGGCCACTTCTGATGATTCCGGCGACGCTGCAGAGCGCATAAATACACATTAAACACCGGATGAGTTGTTGACACGCCTGAGAGCCCGTTGGTATAACTGTTTCGCCGTGAAGCAGCCAATACCAAGGGCTCCCGCGCAGTAAGTGCCTATTCCGAACACCGGTTTAATGCCGCAAGGAATAAAAAAACTGAAGAATGGAATTCTCCCATCGCTTATGCGATAGTCGAGAACGTCCGCGAAAAAACAAACCGACCTATAACATCTTCAACCTGAAATCGAAGGGGTTTAGTGTGAACAAGTCCGAACTGATCGATGCAATTGCAGAGTCCGCAGACATCTCCAAAGCCGCAGCTGGCCGTGCGCTGGATGCCATGACCAACTCTATCACCGGTGCACTGAAGAAAGGCGACCAGGTTACCCTGATCGGCTTTGGCACCTTCTCTGTGAAAGAGCGTGCTGCCCGTACTGGTCGCAACCCGCAGACTGGTGCAGAAATCAAGATTCCGGCCTCTAAAGTGCCTGGATTCAAGGCAGGCAAGGCCCTGAAAGACGCCGTTAAGTAACGGTTCTTTCTCTGGCAGTTCCCGGTTTCGGGAACTGCCATCAGAATTCAAGGCGCATTCCGGTAAGGGTGCGCCTTTTTGCGTGTTAACGGTGGCTCTCTCAGCTTTCGCCTCACCACTACCAACAGCAGAACCTTGAACAGGGATTCGAGAACAACATGCTTCAAGATATTCGGGATAACGCCCAGAGTACGATCGCCAAGGTTATCGTTGGCCTATTGATTATTTCCCTCTCGATCTGGGGAATGGATGCCATCATCGGCGGCTTCACTGGCGAGCCAGAAGTGGCAACGGTTAACGGCCAGGACATCACCGAGCGGGAGTTTCTGCGCACCGTACAGATGGAAAGCCAGCAGCGCCTGATGCAGATGGAGAATCCGGATCAATCCCTGTTGGACGAAGATCAGATTCGCCGCGACGTGCTGGATGCGCTGATCCGGGAGGCCGTGCTCACTCAGGACGCTCAGAGCCAGGGGCTGGAGCTGACCGACGCCGACATCGATTCCCTGATTACCCAGATGCCCCAGTTCCAGGTGGATGGCCAGTTCAATCGTGATCGGTTTGTAGCCACAGTGCGCAATGTGGGCATGGGCGTTGCCGAGTTCCGCGAAAGCATGCGCAAGAACTATGTGGTAAACCAGATTCGCGCGGCGATCGCCCAGACCGGTGTCGTGGCACCTGAGAATGCAGCCCATTTGCTGGCCATTCAGAACCAGACCCGTGACTTCCGCGTGCTGACTTCGATGGCAGTAGTGTTCAGGACCAGGTGGATGTGACCGAGGCGGACGTACAGGCGTACTACGACGAGAACCGTGACCAGTTTCGTCAGCCAGAGCAGGTGGATGCTGCCTACATTACCTTGTCCCAGGGAGCGTTGGCGGAGTCCATTGAGGTCGCCGAAGATGAATTGCGGTCCTATTACGAGGAGCGTGCTGAAGAATACGCACGGGAAGAGCGCCGTGCCGCCCACATTCTTGTAGAGGCCGGTGATGAAGGGCAGGCGACTCTCGCAACCATCCAGCAGCGTCTTGAAGACGGTGAGTCGTTTGCCGTCCTGGCCGAGGAATACTCAGTCGATACCGTCTCTGCGCAGGAAGGTGGTGATCTCGGTTTTGCCGGCCGTGGTGTCTACGATGAAGCCTTTGAAGACGCTCTGTTTGGGCTGGAAGAAGGCGAAGTTTCTGGTCCGGTTGAGACCAGCTTTGGTCTTCATCTGATTAAGCTGGAAGAGGTGCGCCGCTCCGATGTGCCTGCCTTTGACGAGTTGCGTGAAGATCTGCGACTCGAATTGGCCAGAACCAAGGCCAGTGAGCGTTTTGCGGAAGTTCGCTCGCAACTGGCTGATGCGGCCTACGCCGCCGACGATCTTGCCAGCCCGGCCGAAGAGCTGGGTCTGGAAATTCGGGTGGTCGAAGGTGTCAGCAGGGATGGCGGTGCAGCACCCTTTGATCATGCGGGTCTGGTACGTCAACTGTTTTCTGAAGATGTACTTGAGGGTGGCTACAATACCGAGCTGATCGACGTGGGTGATAACGTGTCGGTCGTTGCCCGGGTGCGCGAGTATCACGAACCGCGCCAATTGGAGTTGGCCGATGTGGAGTCGGAGATTCGTCGGATTCTGGAGAGAACCGAAACCCGGGAAGCGCTGGCAGCCCGTGTTGATGAGCTCGTGGCTCAGCTTGAATCTGGTACCAGTGCTGACGAACTTGGTGCCGGTGAATGGCAGCAGTTTGAAGATCAGGGCCGGAGTGTGTCTGGCCTGAGCCCGCGCGTGGTGCAGGAAGTGTTTTCCTGGCCCGCCCGGATGGTGACTCGCCAACCGTTGGCCGCGCCGTTACGGCCGATCAGGCTGCTGTCATTGTGCTGACCGGGGTCAACGAAGGTGAGGTTGATCAGGAAGGTGCGGAATACCAACAGCTGATGCGTTTCCTGGCGCAGCTGGAGGGGCAGCGTGAATATACCGCCTACCAGCAGTACCTTCGCAATACAGCTGAGGTTGAGCGGAACTGATTTGCTATAGACCTCGAAAAAAAGCCCCCTTTCGGGGGCTTTTTTGTGAGCGGTTCATTCTTTCGGATATCGGGTAGCTTTCAGACTTTCCTTGATTTTCTTGAGATGGCCCAGAAAATCCGATCCACGTTTCAGCGTTACACCGGTTGCGAGGATGTCGATGACCGTCAAATGAATAATTCTGGAAGACATGGGCATGTACACTTCTGTGTCTTCCGGGGTTGTGACGCCAACCACCACCGTACAGAACTCCGCAAGTGGGGATTCCGGGTTTGTTATACCAATAACCGTTGCGCCGTTCTCTCGTGCCACTCTGGCGATATCAACGCTTTCCTTGGTTCGGCCGGTGTACGAGATCATCACGATCACATCTCCGACCTGCGCCCCTGCCGCTACCATTCTCTGCATGAGAGCGTCGTCGTATGAGGTTACCGGAATGTTGAATCGAAAAAACTTGTGCTGGGCATCGAGTGCGACCGACGCGGAGCCGCCCATGCCAAAAAAGTGGATCTGTTTTGCCTGGATAAGATAGTCGATGGCCGAAGCTAATGCTTTGTGATCGAGAGTGACTGGCGAGACTTATCCAGGTTGGCAATGGTGCTGAGCATGATTTTGTCAGCGAATTCAGCCACGGTGTCGTCGGGCTCTATATTCTGGCCGACGTAGGGTGTTCCTGTCGCAATGCTCTGTGCTAATCGGATCTTGAAGTCCGGGAAGCCCGTCGCTGAAAAACTCCGACAGAATCGGTTTACAGTAGGTTCGCTGACATTGGCCGCCCGGGCCAGGGCCGCAATGCTGTACCGCGTTGCAGCGCTGGGGTCCTTAAGAATCGCTTCTGCCACTTTGCGCTCGGACTTGTTCAGATTATCCAGGCGTTCCTGAATGTCTTCCAGCAGATTCTCTTCCCGGTGCGCGTGACTGGTTGTCATGAATGGATGCTCCGTTGATCTCTTGGGGGCCGAATCATCTAAGAACTCGGGAGTATACCGTTTTATTGGTGTGTTTGCGGTAGTCAACGTGTCATAACGTGGTTTTCTGAGGGGTGGGAGTCAGCAATTTGACTGTTTTTTTTCTAAAACTACTACTTCCTGTTAATGTGAATGAAGTGGAGCGGCAAATCATGGAGGGCGCGACTCATGGTAAAGAACGCGAATGCCCCGTGTGACCTGATGCTTTTTGGCGCCTTGGGTGACCTGGCTCAGCGTAAACTCTTCCCAGCGCTGTATCAGCTGGAGCGCGCGGGCTTGCTCGCGCAGGGCAGTCGCATTCTGGCGATTGCCCGCACGAAGGCAACAACAGCGGACGTCCGGGAGCAACTTTTTGAAAAGCTTCGCTATCATGTGAAAGACAGTGAGTTTGATGCTGGTGTTGCGAATGCATTTCTGCAGCGGGTGGATTACCTGTTGCTGGATTTCACAGATCCTGAGGGCTATGGGGCTCTGCGTGAGTGGCGGGATGAACCCAACAACGAACTCATCGTCTATATGGCCACGCCGCCTTCGATGTATGGCGTGATTGCCCGCAATATGAAAGCGACCAGTTGTTGTAATGAGAAAACCCGGGTGGTGGTGGAAAAGCCTATTGGCCACGACCTTGAGTCGTCCCGGGTCATCAACGATGAGCTTGGAGAGGTCTACCACGAAAACCAGTTGTTCCGGATTGATCACTATCTGGGTAAGGAGACCGTGCAGAACCTGATTGCCCTGAGATTCGCCAACAACCTGTTTGCTTCCCAGTGGGATCAGAATCATATCTCTCACGTTGAAATCACCGTCGCGGAGAGCGTAGGTATAGAAGGGCGCTGGGGCTATTTTGATCAGGCCGGTCAGATTCGCGACATGATTCAGAATCACCTGCTGCAGTTGCTGTGCCTGATGGCGATGGATCCGCCTGCCGACCTGTCAGCGGATAGTATCCGGGACGAGAAGGTAAAGGTACTCAAGGCGCTGAAGCGGATTACCCCGGACATGATGGATCGGTACGTCGTGCGTGGTCAGTACACTGCAGGCACCAGCAATGGCAAGCCGGTTCCGGGTTATCTGGAGGAGGAAGATGCCAACAAGGGCAGTGCCACCGAAACCTTCGTGGCCCTGAAGGCTGAGATCGACAACTGGCGCTGGTCTGGCGTGCCATTTTACATCCGCACAGGCAAGCGACTACCGGAGAAGCTTTCCCAGATCATCATCCATTTCAAGCCCGCGCCTCACTACATTTTTGACCCGGACCAGAAGCATTTGGCCAACAACAAACTGATTATCCGGTTGCAGCCAGATGAGGGAATGGCACTGAAAATCCTCACCAAGGATCAGGGTCTGGATAAGGGGATGCGATTGCGGCAGGGACCGTTGGAGCTGACCTTCTCCGAAACCTTTGAAGCGGAGCGCATTCCGGATGCCTATGAGCGTCTGCTGTGGGAGGTGATGAAAGGTAATCAATACCTTTTTGTTCGCAGGGATGAGGTGGAATACGCCTGGCGCTGGGTCGACGAGATCATCGCTAACTGGCGAGACAGTGGCGAACCGCCCAAGCGATATGCCGCCGGCACCTGGGGCCCGGTTGCCTCCATTGCCATGATCACGCGGGATGGGAGGAGCTGGTATGAGGATGCCTGACATTCGCTTGCCAGAGGGGGTCGGGTTCCACGCCGACGATAATGCCGGGGGCGTGGCCCGGGCCTTGGCCTCGACGGTCGCCGATGTGCTCGCCAGTCGTCTTGAACAGGCGCCCAGGGCCAGCCTGGTGGTGTCCGGAGGCTCTACGCCTTTACCCTTCTTCAAGGCGTTGTCCGACGCGGATCTGGACTGGTCCAGAGTGGATGTTGTGCTGGCGGACGAGCGCTGGGTGCCGGAGGGCGACCCTGCCAGTAACACAACCCTGGTCAGAAACAATCTGTTAGTGGGCAGGGCTGCGAAAGCCCGTTACCTGGCACTGAAGCAGCCGGGGGAAATCCCGGATCAAGGATTGGAGGCAGTTCGGCAGGCGCTTTCGGTGCTGGTTTTGCCGGTGGATGTGGTGATACTGGGAATGGGCAATGACGGTCATACCGCTTCGCTGTTTCCGGATGCGCCTGAGCTGCCTGAAGCCATGGATAAGTTCAATACTGGCCTGGTAGCGGCGATGACACCCGAATCCCAGCCTCAGCCCAGGGTGACGCTGACCCGGGCGGTACTGGCGCAAGCGCGCTTTACCGCGCTGCACCTGAAAGGGGAGGACAAGCTGGATACACTCAGAAGGGCGTGTTCGGCCCTGGATGATGTATTTGCCATGCCGGTGCGGGCCTTCCTGAAACCCGGCCTGGAAGTGTTCTGGAGCCTGTGACGGCGCGTTGCTTGTCTGGTCACCGCCGCTAACTGCTTTAGGAGATCATCATGAATCAATTGTCGGACTATCATCGCGAGCGGGTGCAGGCCGTTCTGGCAGCCTCACCTCTGGTGCCTGTGATTGCGATCAAAGACCCGGACGATGCCATCCCGCTGTGCCGTGCGCTGGTAGATGGAGGTATTCGGGTGCTTGAAATCACCTTGCGCACAGAGCATGGAGTGCGTGCCATTGAAAAGGTCAGGAAAGCCATTCCCGAAGCCTGGGTTGGTGCAGGAACGGTTACCAGTATTGCCCAGTATCGACAGGTGGAGTCTGCTGGTGCGCAGT
>JGI12534J12829_1000143_pt1 | contig 14155 bp, 14 predicted proteins | sample TtanPargueraPR_6_FD_12829 | JGI IMG/M metagenome (IMG submission 12829)
ATTTCGAGAACCCGGTGCAGGACGCACTCCCCGAAACCAGCAAGGAAGCAAACATGCCACCCAGCCATTGGCCCGCCGATGAGCGGCCCCGTGAGCGGTTGCTCACTCACGGCCCTGAATCATTGTCTGACGCCGAACTCCTGGCCATTTTCCTGCGTACCGGTACCACCGGCATGCCGGTGATGGCCCTGGCCCGACACCTGATCACCGAATTTTCCGGACTGCGCGGACTGATGACCGCTTCCCGCCGACAATTCTGCGAGGTCAAAGGCCTGGGCACCGCCAAATATGCCCAGGTGCAGGCTGCCATGGAAATGGCAAGGCGAGTGATGGACGAGCCACTGCGCCAGGGCGACCCGCTGCGCTCACCGGAAGATACCCGGCGCTTTCTCACCAGCCGCCTGGGCACTTATCCTCATGAAGTGTTCGCCGGCCTGTTCCTGGACAACCGTCACCGGGTCATCCAGTACCGGGAGCTGTTCCGGGGAACGATAGACGGCGCAGCGGTTTACCCCCGGGAGGTGGTGCGCCAGGCTCTGGAGGACAATGCCGCCGCAGTCATCTTTGCCCACAACCATCCGTCAGGCGTGGCCGAGCCAAGCCAGGCTGACATTTCCCTGACCCGCCGGCTGAAAGAGGCCCTGGGACTGGTCGATATCAGGGTTCTTGACCATATGGTTATCGGCCACGGTGAGGTAATATCCCTTGCTGAACGAGGATTGATGTAGCCCCGTGAAGGATGCCGCCCCGGAACTGGCCAAATTCCCAACAATTTTTTGCGTTGGTCGGCCAGTTCTGGTATAAAAGCGTCCCTTTCTGGCGGCGTCTGGCGAGCAGCGTTCTGTTTCAGAAGCGCAAACCGGCAGCAGGTATGGCTCCGGAGCAACCAGAGACGCATTAAAAACGAATTCGTATTGATAGAGACCATTGCTCAGGTCGGAGGCAAGTATGTCCAGAGTTTGTCAGGTTACCGGTAAGCGTCCGGTTACCGGTAACAACGTTTCCCACGCGATGAACCACACTCGTCGTCGTTTTCTGCCGAATCTGCAGAACCACCGTTTCTGGGTTGAGTCCGAGAAGCGTTTCGTGAAGCTGCGCGTTTCCACCAAGGGCATGCGCATCATCGACAAAAAAGGCATTGACGCTGTGCTGGCCGATCTTCGTGCCCGCGGCGAGAAAGTTTAAGGAGCCGCATCATGCGCGAGAAAATCAAGCTGGTATCTTCAGCAGGCACTGGTCACTTCTACACGACCAAAAAGAACAAGCGTAACACCCCGGAAAAAATCGAGATCAAAAAGTACGATCCGGTTGTCCGTAAGCACGTTGCGTACAAGGAAGCCAAGATCAAGTAATTGATCCTGCCTCCACAAAAAACCCGGCATCTGCCGGGTTTTTTATTGCCTGGACGCATCAGACAAGACTCAGAATGTTTCCAGATAGCCTTTGGGCAGCGCCACATCCATGGCAATGGGAAGGTGGTCGGAAACCGGATAGCTCACCACTTCAGAGCGCCGGATTTCCAGAGAGGGACTGACAAGAATATGGTCAAGCGCCTTTTCCGGGCGCCAGCTCGGGAAGCTGTGCGCGGTGTCGGGCAGCGGAATCAGATCGGTTTCTTTCAGCGGTGTTCGTGTCAGCAACTGCTCTGCATGGGCATTCATGTCCCCCATCAGCACCACATGCCGATAGCTCGCAATCTGCTCGCGGATAAATCCAAGCTGCTTCTGCTGGGCCGACTTGCTGAGAGAGAGATGCATCAGCACCAGTACCAGCGGGTCTTCCTCATCCCCGTAGCGCGCAATGATGGCGCCACGCCCGGGAATCAGTCCCGGCAATTTGTGTTCAGTGACATCCAGCGGGCGGAAACGGCTCAACAGGCCATTACTGTGCTGGGCAATCTGGCCGAGGTTGCGATTTAATTGCTGATACCAGTAAGGAATCCCGGCCGCCTCGGCCAGGTATTGCACCTGATTGATGTAACCACTGCGGAGACTTCCGCCATCACACTCCTGCAGGGCAACCACATCATACTGGCTGAGCAGGGTGGCAATCCGATCCAGGTTTTCGTAGCGCCGGCGATTGGGCAGAAAATGCTGCCAGCTGCGGGTCAGGTAATGGTGATAGGACGAAGTGTTGATACCAACCTGAATATTGAAAGTCAGTAGCCGGATGTGCCGGTGAGCTTCAAACTCCGGCACATGCTCGCTCCCGGAACAAGTGCCCCGGGAGCTTTCCTGGTTTCTGAGTATACCGTTCAGCTGGTTACGGATTCGCTTGTACATTATCAGCCGCTTCTCCGGTCAGCCCATCCAGCGCCCGGCGAACCGCATGGCGCCTTACTCAGACCCGCTGCGCTCTTTTTCCGCCAGATACTCGACCACCTTCAGGGTGTTTTCGTGACTACCCGCCATGGAGGCACTTACCACGTACTTGCCATCAACCAGCATAGTCGGTGTACCGGTAATGCGCGCGCCACGAATCTTGGCCTGGGCCTGCTGCACTCTGGCACGCACCCCGAAACTGTTGTAGTTTTCCAGAAACTTCTCGGCGTTCACGCCATACCCGGCAACAAAATCAGCCAGAGCTTCCGGGGTATTGAGGGGGCGGCGCTCTCCGGCCAGGGCATCGAACAGCGCGTCATGCACCTTGTCCAGCTCGCCCATCGCCTCAAGGGCATAGAATGCGTAGGCATGCGGCTCCCAGCTGCGACCCAGTGCCGCTGGCAGCTTCACATAGTTGATGTAGTCCGGAGCCTCCGCTTCCCAGGCTTCAGCCAGCGGCTTGAAGTTGTAGCAGTGCGGACAGCCGTACCAGAAGACTTCCGCCACTTCGACACCGTTATCCGATGCCGTTCTTACCGGATTATCCAGTACCCGGTAATGCTCTCCGGCCACCCAGGGCTGGGCATTGACCAGGGAAGCGGCAGACAACAGTGAAAGTGCCAGAACGGCGGAAGACGTCAGGGTTCTGATCATCGGGAATCTCCGAGCCATCAATGAATTTTAACGGGGATTATGACCCAGGGATGCGGAAAAGTTCCACCGGAGGGCCAAAGGAATGCGTTACCGAACGGTTAGGTATTATGAATACCGGATACCAAAAACCCCGCCGAGGCGGGGTTTTCAGTCGTAACTGACGGCTGTCGATCAGTTCAGGCCGGATACGTAGCTGGCGACCGCCTCAATCTCAGCGTCTGTCAGCTTGGAGGCAACATCCATCATGATGCCGGCATTCGCGCCTCCAGCACGCTCACCCGCCCGGTAAGCCTTCAACTGCTTGATAACATATTCTGCAGTCTGCCCGCCCAACGCAGGGTAACCTGCCGGCTCGTTGCCAATGCCGGAGGGGTTATGGCAACCGGAACAGGCCGGTACACCAGAGGCCATATTGCCGCCGCGGTACAGTGCCTGACCCTGCTCAACCAGATCCGGATTGGCCTGACCAACAACCATTTCCTGGCTGTTGAAGTAGGCAGCCAGATCCTGCAAATCCTGATCGGACATGGCGTTGAGCAGGCCCGTCATTTCAGGAATGGCACGATCCCCGGATTTGATGTCAACCAGCTGGTTGTACAGATATTTCTCGCCCAGACCGGACAGTTTCGGATACACAGCCATTACCGGCTTGGCTCCGCCCTGACCATGACAGCCCGCACACACTGCTGCGTTCTGTTCACCCGCTGCCGGATCTCCTGCCCCGTGAGCCATCGCTGTAAGGCCAACTCCGAGAACAACTCCTGCGATCAGTCTTTTCATGCTCGCTCCGCTTCTCTCATCTTTGCATCTTGAAAGTATTCTTCGTTGTGCAGCCGGCAGGCACTGGGTCGTCAGGTGCAAAACCGGGGCATACAGCGGCAACGCGAGGCGTCCCGCCGGAAATTGGTGTAGCATTATACATTAATCGCCGATAACTGAAATCCAAAGGAACACCAACCGTCGTGGACCCTGATCTGACTCAAAAAAGCCTCTCGTTCAACAGCGCCCGTTTTCTCATCAGCGCCTCCAAACTGGACGAATGCCCCCCCGACCATGGCGCTGAAGTTGCCTTTGCCGGCCGCTCCAATGCGGGCAAATCCAGCGCCCTGAACGCTATCACCGCCAACGGCAAACTGGCCCGCACCAGTAAAACGCCCGGCCGGACCCGGCTGATCAACTTTTTCAGCCTGAACCGGGAACATGCCCGTCTGGTCGACCTGCCCGGTTACGGCTATGCGAAAGTGTCCCGGGACATGAAAGACGACTGGCAACAGCATCTCGGCCATTACCTGAATGATCGCCGCTGCCTGCGTGGCCTGGTTCTGGTGATGGACATCCGGCACCCGCTCACAGATTTCGACCAGATGATGGTGGAATGGTGTGAACATAACCACCTTCCGCTCATGATTCTGGCCACGAAGGCCGACAAACTGAAGTTTGGTCAGGCAAAAACCGCCATGTTGGGTATCGCGAAAAAGCTGAAGGAATATCAATGTGTGGAGCACCTCATCATGTTCTCCGCCACCTCCAAGCGCGGAGTCGACGAGTGCCGGGAAGCGCTGACCCACTGGCTGGAAGCCTCGGAACAGGCGCCGGTTGAGGCATAAAAAGCCGGCCTGAAGAAGGCAGGCCGGTGAAAACGTCAGGGTTTGCGACGTGCTATGTGCCTCTGCAACCACAGAGGCCGAAAACCTGAGAACTCACTCAGGAGACGCAGGGAGTGTCCGGTTCCCAACGTCATTAGCTGTGACTGCGCCGCATTCAAAAAGTTCAATATCAGATCAAACTTTGACCAGACCAGCCAGGCTCATGCCTCAACGCCAGAGATACCCTGGGCCTCAGGCAAGGTAGGACGGTATTTTTCTCGCAATGCCAGCACCCGTTCACGATACTCCGGCGTGAGATAGGGCACTTCCAGGGTAAGCACCTGATAGATCCCCTGTTTTAACTCGGTCAGGGACAGACTGGCAGGCTCCTCGGCCGCATGAGCCGTCTTCAGGAAAGCCATCCAGTTGGTAATCACCAGCCAGACATTCAGTGACATGGCCGAACGCAGATCCTCCGGCTGAGGCTGGATAATGCCGGCATCCGCCAGCTTTGCGAAAATCCGGTTGGCGCAGCCGCGGGTCACTGTCGAGCAGGTATTCCAGATCCCGGTGGAAGAAGCGATAGCTCCAGAGGCCGTCAAACACCGACTCCAGATAGAAGGTCATATCCTCCAGGGTGATCGGTCGGTCTTCCGGAATATCCAGGTAGTAGTCCACCAGCTTTTCATATTCCTGGAAAATCTCGTAGATGATGTCGGACTTGTTGCGGAAGTGGTAATACAGATTACCCGGCGATATCGCCAGGTGCGCGGCAATGTGATTGGTGGTGATGTTGCGCTCACCCTTGTCATTAAACAGCTCCAGGCTGGATAACAGTATCTTGTCTCTGGTTTTCATCGTCATGCCGGTGTTTGTTGTTATCAGTGTCACGGATGGCCTAAAGAGCCATCCGGCTTTCTTGACTGCCTAGAGTATATACTCTAATAATAGCCTCAAGCGCAAATCGCACAGATTTTGGCCAACGACAATAACCGACTGCCAGCGCCTGTCGCTCCAGGCAGTCAGGGGGAGAAAACCATGGGTGCCACCGTCGTCCAGCTCACCGAGAGCAAAAAGCAGATCCAGCACACGCATCGCGTCTTTGAGGACCAGAAGAAGGCCTTCCGCAACAACCCGATGCCGTCCCTGACCGAGCGCAAAGAGAACCTCAAGCGTCTGAAACGGGCGCTACTGGCCCATCAGGATCGCCTGGTCGAGGCCATCGATCGGGATTTCAGCTGTCGCTCCAAAGACGAATCCCTGATTGCCGAAGTCATGCCGTCTATTCAGGGCATCAATTACACGCTGAAGAATCTTGGCGACTGGATGAAGCCCTCCAAACGCCATGTTTCGGTTCTGTTCCAGCCCGCCAGCAACAAGGTTTACTACCAGCCAAAAGGGGTTGTAGGCGTCATCGTGCCCTGGAATTACCCTCTGTATCTGGCGGTCGGTCCACTGGTCGCTTCCCTGGCGGCCGGCAACCGCACCATGATCAAGATGTCGGAATTCACTCCGCACACGTCGGCCCTGTTCAAAGAGATCATCGAGTCGATGTTCCCGGAGGATCTGGTGTCGGTGATCACTGGCGAGGCCGATGTGGCTGCTGATTTCTCCCAACGGCCTTTCGATCACCTGCTGTTTACCGGTTCTACTTCGGTGGGCAAGCTGGTGATGCGCGCGGCAGCCGAAAACCTGACCCCGGTAACCCTTGAGCTCGGCGGCAAATCCCCGGCCATTGTTTCGCCGGATGTGCCGATGGAAGATGCGGCCCAGCGTATCGCCTTCGGCAAAGCCTTCAATGCCGGCCAGACCTGTGTGGCACCGGACTATGTGCTCTGCCCCGCCGACCGGGTGCAGGCGTTCGTAGATGAATTCCGGGCACGGTTCGCCGAGATGTACCCCAGCCTGCGGGATAACGACGACTACACGGCCATCATCAATGAGCGCCAACACCATCGCTTGCAGGGCTATCTTGAGGATGCCCGGGCCAAAGGCGCGGAACTGGTGGAGATCAATCCCGCCAACGAGAACATGAAGGACGGTACCCGGAAGATTCCGCTGACACTGGTGCTGAAGACCACGCCGGACATGAAGGTGATGCAGGACGAGATTTTCGGCCCGATCCTGCCGATCATCAGTTACGGCAGTCTGGACGAGGCGATCCATTACATCAATGACCGGCCACGGCCGCTGGCACTGTATTTCTTTGGCTACGACAAGTCGCACCAGCAGCATGTGGTGGACAACACCCATTCCGGCGGCATGTGCATCAATGATGCCCTGATGCACGTGGCCCAGGACGACCTGCCGTTCGGCGGGATTGGTGATTCCGGTATGGGGCACTATCACGGTAAGGAAGGCTTCCTGACCTTCTCCCATCACCGGGCGATTTTCACCAAGCAGAAGTTCAACAGCGGCAAATACGTGTATGCGCCCCATGGTACGGCGGCGCATCGGTTGGTGTATAAGCTGTTTATTCGCTGACAAAACACGCCTGCCCGCTTGGCTGGGAGCAAGGCCAAGGTGCAGGGTGTCTCTCCAGGACACGCCGTTAATACGTCCATGTAGGCTTGAGCAAAACATCCCTGTTTTGCACAGTCCTGGAGAGACACCCTGCACCCTGGCCACCAGACGTTCTAGCAAGCCTGAACAGAATAATAAAAGACAAAGAAGCTTCTACAATGACAAGCCAACACGATACGAAGAATTCCTGTCAGTCGGATGTTAGCCGTCGCAGTTTCCTCAAAACCGGTTTAGGCGGCGCGGTGTTTCTGAGCACCGTCAGCCTCTCTGCCGGGCTAACCGGCTGCGCTACGGCCCCCGCGGGCCGGGTCAGTGCGGTCGACAGCCGCATGGACGCCCGCCACCAGTTCCAGTTTCTGAGCCGGGATGACATCGCCCTGTTCGAGGCCCTGTTGCCGGCCATGTTTGCCGGAGCTCTGCCGGAGGAACCAAACCAGCGTCGCTTTGCCATTGCCGGCACGATTGAACGGATCGACCAGGGCATTGTGAAGTTCGGCCCGGCGAACCAGCAGGAGCTGCGCAAGCTCTTTGATCTGCTTAACTTCGCCCCCACCCGGATCGCCCTGGCCCGGACATGGTCAGACTGGCCTTCAGTCAGTACCGCCGATGCCGACGCGTTTCTGCGGCGCTGGCGCGATAGCCGGATCGGACTTTTGAATAACGGCTACATTGCCCTCACCAAGATCAGCAACGTCGCCTTCTATGGGCATGAAGACCACTGGCACCTGTCTGGTTATCCGGGGCCTCCCGCCTGGATGGTGGATGCCTTGCCACAGTTCAAACCTGCCGTTTGAGAAACCCCGGATACCCATCGTATTGAGGAGCGAAGTATGTCCATGAACGATCCCATTGCCCGGGGACTGGCTGCCGGCTGGAATGTGACCGATGCCAGCAAACTGAGCGAAAACCGCACGGTAGAGGCGGATGTTGTGGTTATCGGTACCGGTGCCGGAGGTGGCACAACCGCGGAGATCCTCGCCCGTCAGGGGCTGTCCGTGATTCTGGTGGAAGAGGGTCGACTGTATTATCAGAAAGACTTCAAGATGGACGAGCTGACGTCCTATGCCAATCTGTACCAGGAAGGCATGAGCCGGGTCACCGCCGATGGCGCCATCGCGATTTTGCAGGGCCGCTGTGTCGGCGGCTCCACCACGGTAAACTGGACCAGCAGCTTCCGCACCCCGGACGAAACGCTCACCTACTGGAGCCAGGAGCTCGGCCTCGAAGGACTGGCGCCGGACGCCATGGGCCCCTGGTTTGAGGGCCGTGAGCAGTGCCACAACATGGCGCCCTGGGAAACCCCACCCAACCTGAACAACGACATCCTGCGCCAGGGCTGCGAAAAACTCGGCTACTCCTGGCAGGTAATCCCAAGAAACGTCAAAGGCTGCTGGAACAGCGGTTACTGCGGCGTGGGCTGCCCCACCAACGCCAAACAGGGGGCACTACTCACCACCATCCCGGGCGCACTGGATCACAAAGCACAGCTCTTCCACGGTCTGCGGGCAGAACGCCTGGTGATGAGTCAGGACCGGATCGACCACCTGCTCGCCTCCGCCATGGGCCCGGATGGCGTCACCCCATCCGGCATTATGGTCACCCTGAAAGCCCGACAATTCGTGGTCGCCGCCAGCGCCATTGGCTCCCCCGGCCTGCTGCTTCGCTCGCAGTTGCCCGACCCTTACCAGCGCGTGGGCAAGCGATCGTTCATCCATCCGGTCAACGCCACCGTCGCCCGCATGCCGGCGAAAATCGACCCGTTCTACGGCGCTCCCCAGTCCATCTACTCGGACGAATTCAATTTCAAAGCAGGCACCGACGGCCCGGCAGGCTACAAACTGGAAGTACCGCCCCTGCACCCGGCCATGGCAGCCGGCGTGGTACCCGGCCACGGCCAGCCACAGCGAGACAACCTGGGCCAGCTGCCCTGGATGCAATCAGTCATCGCCCTGCTGCGCGACGGCTTCCACCCGGACAGCCCCGGCGGCACAGTATCACTCAGAGACGACGGCAGCCCGGTACTGGACTATCCGATTACCGACTACCTCTGGCAAGGCTTGCGCAAAGCCTACCTCACCATGGCCGAAATTCAGTTCGCCGCCGGCGCCGAAGCCGTCCAGGCCATGCACCTGGACTCTGACTGGTACACCAGTTGGAACCAGGCCAGAGACGCCATCAACAACCTGCCCATGAAACCCCACCGCGCCCGCCTGTTCACCGCGCACCAGATGGGCGGCTGCAGCATGGGCACAGACCCGGAAACCTCGGTGGTGAACGGCTTCGGTGAGCATCACCACATCGCCAACCTGAACATCCACGATGCCTCCATCTTTCCCACCAGCATCGGTGCAAACCCGCAGTTGTCGGTGTATGCACTGGCGGCGAGAAACAGCAACCGGTTGGCGCAAAAGCTAAAACAGGCAGGGTAAACGAAAATGGCTATTGACTGCTTCCCTGACGACCAGGAGAAAGCAGCGATGCTTCAGAAAGCGCCGGGGAGGCATACAGATAGCATGAGGAGCGCGGGCCGGGGGTGGCTTTCGGGAGTCTTGAGGGCCATGGACGGCCCGAAAGAAGCGCACAGGGAAGTGCTCGTAGCGTCTCCCGAAAGCCACCCCCGGCTCGTGCGGCAGACTCCCGCTAAAAGCAGCCATCACCAGAAGCCCCGGACTACAGCACACCCATGGTTCCTGCTATGCTACCGGCCACAAAGACAAAGGAGCTGCGCATGCCAAAAGTCATCTACCCGGGCACCTTCGACCCCATCACCAACGGCCACACCGACCTCATCGAACGGGCCGGCCGAATGTTCGATGAAATTGTCGTCGCCGTCGCCTACAACCCAAAAAAGCAGCCACTTCTCAATCTTGAAGAACGCTGCGAACTGGTCCGCAAGGCCACCGCACACCTCCCCAACGTCAGCGTCACCGGCTTCAGCAACCTGCTCGCCGACTTCGTGCGCGAACAGAACGCCTCCGTTATCCTGCGGGGACTGCGCGCGGTTTCTGACTTTGAATATGAATTCCAGCTTGCCGACATGAACCGCCGGCTGGCGCCGGAAGTCGAGAGCGTGTTCCTGACACCCGCCAACCACCTGTCCTACATCTCCTCCACCCTGATCCGCGAAATTGCCTCGCTGGGCGGGGACATTTCCGAGTTTGTAGACCCGGCTGTGGCAGAAGCCCTGCAACAGAAGTTCAGCGAATCCTGAGGAAAATCCGACGGGCGTTGATGATCAACGAAGCGCAGCTGATGGCGAAGTACCAGCAGCTGGCGGGTCGTTGAGATTCAGAGCAGCGGAGGCAGGGGGATTTCCACGTCGTTGACGGTTAGTACCAGATCCTCCATCCGTCCATCCATGACCAGGCGCTCACCGTTCTGGACCAGCAGGCCCTGTTTGATCAATGGCGCCACCTGCATACGCACGGCGGGATAGTCTTCCGCAAGGGCAACCGGCATGCTGAAATTCACACTCCCGGTCAGCGCCTGCATGACCATCAACATGTTGTCACGCTGCTGATCGGAGAGCTCCGGATGGCTGATGTCCAGTGAGCCGGTAACTTCCCCTTCAGGCGTTGCCAGACTGAGCTCCCGGATCCCCATGGAAAATCCTTCGGCAGCAAGACTGCGGAGCGCTTCGTTAAAACGCTGCATCACCGCCATCTGTTGTTCAAACGCGGCCCTCGGGTCGTCTCCGGCGGTCAAAGCCAGTGCCTGCATATCCGCCATGGCGCCACTGAAGTCATTCCAGCTGGCCACATCCAGGTTCTCCAGCGCCACCTCCAGCCGATGCGGCCCAAAGGCCTGATCCGCCAGAGCGGCCGATTCCAGCGACAGGGTAACCTGCGAGTCCAGGCGCTCGCCGTTCTGGCGGGCATCACTGGCGCTTTCAAGCGACATCCCGGCCAAGGTCATTGCGGGAGCCTGAGCCCCCTGCAAGGTCAGGTTATCCACGGTCATCACGCCAGCGCCGGTCCAGATATCCCCCACCAGCCATTCCATGCTCTGTTCCATATGGACGTTATCGATCGTCACATCCATTTCCGGATCGCTGAGGCGGATAGCCGGCCAGACCACCAGCAAGTCTGCCGCTTCACCAAGACGCCCAACATCAATCCGCACCAGACCGCCACTGCTCTTGAGGGAGGTTTCCCGCTCCGGGTTATCAATGTCCATCACCGGTGCTGTCAGCTCAAGCGTGGCGCTGCCCCAGAGCCGGGTTTCCAGCGTCAGACTGGGCTCATCGTCCGGAAACCAGTCAGCACCCTCTGGCTGCCACCCCTGGCGCGGGCGAAAATCCATCAGGCTGCCGGTGACGCCATGGGACACCTGGATTTCGATGGCTATGGTGTGAGAATCACCGGTCTCAGGATCTCTCAGGGTCACGGTAGCGGATACCTCGGAACCAAGCACACCACGACGATACTGCTCGGTCTCAAGATTCAGAAAGGGCTGGGCCCGGTTTACTTCCAGTGTTGCTTCACGCCAGTGCTGCTCGGTGACATAGCCCACACCCCAGGGAGCACCGCCAGCCACCAGCAGTACGGCCAGACCGGCCAGCGTCCATTTTTTCAGTTTCAAGGTATCCGTCCTGTGATTATTTCGGTGCCGGCCCACCGGCCTCAGTTGGGTTTGCCGGTCAGACGCTCCAGCAGGACCAGCTGTGATGCCAGCCGCTCTTCGCCTTCCCCGGGCTGATTCTGAATGTAACTGCCATCGGGCTGCAACACCCAGGCCTGGCAATTGTCCGCCAGATAGGTCTCCAGATCTTCCCGCAGGCGTGCAATCAGCGCGGGCTCCTCAACCGGGAACGCGGTTTCGACCCGGTGCAGAAGATTGCGCTCCATGCCATCAGCACTGGAACAATACACCTCGGGCCGGCCACTATTACCGAAATAGTACACCCGCGTGTGCTCCAGGAAGCGGCCGATCACCGAGCGCACCCGGATATTGTCCGAGAGTCCCGGCACTTCCGGACGCAGGCAGCAGATGCCACGGATGACCAGATCAATCTTGACCCCGGCCTGGGAGGCCCGATACAGGGCCTTGATCATCTGCGGCTCGGTCAGGGCATTGAACTTGAAGATAATCCGCCCCTGCTCACCATAGCTGGCCTCTCGTTCGATCAGACTGATCAGACGGTTGTGCAAGGTAAACGGCGCATGAAACAGCTTTTTGATCTTCAACGCCTTGCCCATGCCGGTTAACTGCTGGAACAGCTTGTTGACGTCGTCGCCGATGGACTCGTCACAGGTCATGAAACTGTAGTCGGTGTACAGGCGTGCGTTCCCGGCATGGTAATTACCGGTGCCCAGATGCACGTAGCGCCGCAAGCGGCCTTCTTCCCGGCGGACAATCAGGATCATCTTGGCGTGGGTTTTGTACCCGACCACACCGTAAACCACGATCACGCCGGCTTCCTGCAGCCGACTGGCCAGCTCCAGGTTCTCGGCCTCACTGAAACGGGCTCGCAGCTCGATAACCGCCGTCACTTCCTTGCCTCGACGCGCGGCATCGGCCAGGGCCTCAACAATTTCCGAGTCGGCACCGGTGCGATAAAGCGTCTGGCGAATGGCCAGCACCTGTGGATCCTTGGCTGCCTGGCGCAGCAGATCCACCACCGGGCTGAAGTTTTCATAGGGATGTAACAGCAGCAGGGGCCGTTTGCGAATGGCATCGAACATGGATTCCTTGCTACGAATCTGGCGAGGAATCGACGGCGAGAAGCTGGAATAGGTCAGGTCTGGCCGGTCCACCAGGCCACCCACCGCCATCAATCGAGTCAGGTTTACCGGGCCGTGGACCTGGTAGAGATCCCGCTCTGTCAGACCGAATTCCCGAAGCAGGAACTGCACCAGCTCTTCTGGGCAGTTATCCGCCACCTCAAGGCGAACGCCATCGCCAAACCGACGGCTTAGCAACTCGCCGCGCAGGGCCGACGCCAGGTCTTCCAGATCGTCTTCAAGCTCAAGGTCCGCGTTCCGGGTCAGCCGGAACTGATAACAGCCCTTCACCTCCATACCCGGAAACAGCTCATCAGCATGGGCGTGAATCATGGACGACAGAAACACCAGGTTGTCACCACCCTCGCACACCTCATCCGGCAAGCGCACCAGGCGCGGCAGGGAGCGGGGCGCGGGCACAATCGCCATCCCGGTCTCACGACCAAAGGCATCCTTGCCGTCCAGCTCAACGATGAAGTTCAGGCTCTTGTTCACCAGGCGGGGGAACGGGTGTGATGGGTCCAGCCCGATCGGGCTGACCACCGGCAGAATTTCCTCGTCAAAGTAATTGCGCACCCACTCGGCCTGGGCCGGTGTCCACTCGCGGCGCCGGACAAAGTGGATGTTCTCCTGCTCCAGCTCCGGAATCAGGACATTATTGAGAATATCGTACTGTTCGTGGATATAGTCGTGGGCAACGCGGCTGATCTCCGCCAACACCTGTTCCGGCAACATGCCGTCGACACCCACCGTTTCGCGGCCATACTTCATCTGCTGGCGCAGGCCCGCCACCCGGATTTCAAAGAACTCATCCATGTTGCTGCTGAAAATGCAGCAGAAGATCAGACGATTGATCAGAGGATGCGTGGTATCCAGCGCCTGCTTCAACACCCGGTAATTGAACTGCAGCTGGCTCAGTTCGCGGTTGAAGTAGTTCTCGCTGGCATCCAGATTCACTTCCTCACCAACGGGAGGAAGATCCACCGGCGCCGGGACGCTCTGTTCACTGCCTGTCTCTGTCACGGTTTCGCTTGTCATTGCTCTTTATATCCATCGTTGAGGCGGGCTTCGGCCACCAGCCGCTGCCCGGTTATGTTCGCTGTCGTTCCCGCATCAGTCTGGCGGCGCGCACGGCGAAATAGGTCAGAATGCCATCGGCACCGGCACGGCGCATGGCCATCAGGCTCTCCATCATGACCGCATCGCCATCCAGCCAGCCGTTCTGAGCTGCGGCCATATGCATGGCGTATTCGCCACTGACCTGGTACACAAACGTTGGCACCTGCAGTTCGGTTTTCACCCGGCGCACGATATCCAGATAGGGCATGCCCGGCTTGATCATCACCAT
>JGI12534J12829_1000146_pt1 | contig 14072 bp, 10 predicted proteins | sample TtanPargueraPR_6_FD_12829 | JGI IMG/M metagenome (IMG submission 12829)
AGGGTTGTGCCAACCAGGCCCCCGGCATCCGCGATCTCGCCCCCCTGAACGGCGTGTTCAACCCGCCGGTGACTGGCCAGAACATCTGCCACTCCCTGTTCAATAAGGGGCTGGTGTCCGGCGCTACTCAGGATGACTGGGCCCTTGATGCACAACGGATCCTGAACGAGGACTTCGGGGTGCAGCCGGAGCAGAACCTGCTGGCGCCGGTGCATTTTGGCCTGGCGGTCGCCCAGAGCATTGCCATGACCTACGCCAATGCCTATGGCCGCGCGGGTGTTGAAGACCGGGTGTGTGGCCTGAGCCTGGCGGCGACCGGCAGTGCCGGCGCGGTGGTGCCACTGGCGCCTGCTGCCGAGGCGTCGCTGTTTGCGGCGAGTAACGGCATTCCGCCCTCCGCCGGTGTCAATCTGGTCTACGACAACGCCGAGGGCCAGCCCACGAACCTCGCCGTTAGCGCCTCGCCCAGTTCCAGCCAGGTGGATTACGGTCTGGACGCCCTGTTGTGCCTCAGAAGTCTTGCCGAAGGCAGGAATGTGGTGACCGGCGAGCCCCTCGAGGGCGTTCAGGCTGAGCTGCACGAAGCCATTAGCCGTGGCATTTCAGCGGTGCGGGCCAGCGGAGACCTGCAGCGCAAGCCGACGGTGTTTGTCACCGGACGGGCCGATGCCATCCTGCCCATCAACCACACCTCCCGACCCTATGTCGGCCTGAACCAGGCAGTGGAAGGCCGCCACAGCAACCTGCGCTATTACGAAATTCTCAACGCCCATCACCTGGACGTGCTCAACGGCTTTCCGGGCATCGGTGACCGCTATGTGCCGTTGCATCACTACTACTTCCAGGCGCTGGATCTGGTGTGGGCCCATCTCACCGACAAGCAGCCGCTGCCGCCCAGTCAAGTGGTGCGCACGGTGCCCCGGGGCAGCCTGACCACGCCCCTGACCTTGGCGAACCTGCCGCCCATTCAATCCGAACCGGCGGAAGCGGACCGGATTGTCTTCACTGGTAACCAGTTGCAGATCCCGGACTGATTACCGACGGTTGAATGCCACCTTTGGAGGTTTGCCCCCGCACCGGGGGCTTCCTATACTCCCGTGACGGCGTCCGGAAATCCGGACGCCCAAGGATTGCCCATGAAACCATCCCCACCCGTGAGCACGCGGACTATGAGCGAGTTGTTTACCAACAAGAACAAGAGCGGCCTGACCCGTGACCTGATCGAAGCCCTGTTTCCCATGTTTGAGGAGGCCAGTGCCGGTGCCATTGCAGTGGATCGGGAAACCAACATTACCTGGATCAACGGCAGTTATTCCCAGTTGCTGGGGCTCGGGGATCCTTCGCAGGCGATCGGAAAGCCGGTGCGCAAGGTGATACCGCAGACCCGGATGCCAGAGGTGATTGAAACCGGCAAACCCCTGTTGCTGGACATCATGGAGCACAATGAGCAGCAACTGGTGGTCACTCGGTTGCCGTATTACGACGATCAGGGCGGCATTGTCGGTGCTGTTGCCTTCGTGCTCTACGATGACCTGCAACCACTGACACCGCTGGTGTCCAAATACCGGCGCCTGCACCGGGATCTGGCTGCTGCCCGCAAGGCCCTGGCGAAGAAAAGCCGTGGCACCCGCTACAGTCTGGGCGATTTTGTCGGGGGCAGTCCGGCGGCCCTCGAAGTAAAGCGCCGGGCGCGACTGGCGGCAGGCCGGGACATGCCGGTACTGCTGCTGGGGGAAACCGGCACCGGCAAAGAGGTGTTAGCCCAGGCTATCCATGCGGTCTCTCCCAGGGCAGATAAGCCCTTTGTTGGTGTGAACGTGGCTGCGGTGCCGGAAAACCTGCTGGAGGCGGAATTCTTCGGTGTCGCTCCGGGCGCTTACACCGGTGCAGACCGTCGTACCCGGGAGGGCAAGTTCCAACTGGCCAACGGGGGCACGCTGTTTCTGGATGAGGTGGGGGATATGCCGCTGCCGTTGCAGGCCAAGCTGTTGCGGGCGTTGCAGGAGGGCGAAATTGAGGCTCTGGGCTCGAACAAGGTAACGACAGTGGATGTGCGGGTGATTGCGGCCACCAGTCGCAACCTGGAGGCCATGATTGCTGAAGGCAGCTTTCGTTCAGACCTCTATTACCGGCTGAATGTGCTGGAGATCAATATCCCGCCCCTGCGGGACCGATTGGCCGATCTGGGCGTGCTGTGTGAAGCCCTGCTGGGTGAAATCTGTGAGGGTCAGGACATGCGTGGCGAGATTACCGATGCCGGTGTCGCGGCCCTGGGCAGTTACGACTGGCCGGGCAACATCCGGGAATTGCGCAACGTGCTCGAGCGGGCCCTGACTATGAGCGAAGACGGTGACCTGCTGGATGCCGATGCCATCTTCAAAGTGTTACCCCGTGCTGGCCAGCGTCTGGTCTCTCCGGTTCCCGCCCGCTCTGTGCGGCCGCTGGCCCGCATTGTGGCTGAGGCCGAAGCCCAGGCCATTGAAGAGGCCCTGGTGACCTGCCGCGGTAACCGTACCAAGGCCGCCCGGCTGCTGGGGATTTCCCGTTCTGTACTCTATGAAAAGCTGGCCAAGCTGTCCTGAAATCCGGACATCCTGTCTGGCTATCGGGACAACTACGTACTACTGAGGTCTATATGTGTCTTTATATCCGGACGGTTTGTTTGGTTGATCCTCAAAAGAATCTATCTAACACTTTGAAAAACAATAACTAATTTATTCTGGTATGCCCCGTGCTTTGGACCGTGTGCAGGACGTCAGAACAATGCAGACAACAAGACTGGCGTTACCCGTTGGACCCGCGAGACCCCCTGTCCGTCTGTTCCTGCATTGTCTGACTATACTCAGATAAGGCCGTTAAAGGCCGCACACAACAACAAAGCAAGGAGACTTGCCAATGAAACTTCTCAAGGCTCTCACCGGTGTTGCCGGTGCGATTGCTCTCACCACCGGTTCTGCTTTCGCCGATGATCTTCGCTGGAAAATGCCGGTTGCTTTCGCCACCAACCTGCCTGGCCTGGGTTCACCAGCGGCCTGGGTAGCCGATAACCTGACCACGGCGTCTGATGGCAGCATTCAGGTTCGTGTTTACGAACCCGGAAAGCTGGTTCCACCATTCGATATTCTCCAATCTGTCTCTGATGGCAAGGTCTCCGCCGGTTACACCTGGATCGGGTACGACCAGGGCAAGGTGCCAGCGATTCCACTGTTTGCGGCCGTGCCTTTCGGAATGAAGCCCTGGGCCTACATCGGTTGGTACTACTACGGTGGCGGCCACGAGTTGTTGCAGGAAACCTACGCCAACAAAGGCTTCAAGGTACACGCCCAGCTGTGTGGCATTATCGGGCCCGAAACGGCGGGTTGGTATGCCGAGCCGATTGAGTCGCTGGAGGACTACAAAGGCCTCAAAATCCGCTTTGCGGGCCTGGGCGGCAAGGTTCTCGAGAAGCTGGGTGCGTCTGTAACCATGATGCCGGGTGGTGAGCTGTATCAGGCACTGGAGAAAGGAACCATTGATGCCACGGAATTCTCCATGCCTGCCATTGATCAGATCCTGGGCTTCAACCAGGTGGTCAAGTACAACCTGTTCCCCGGCTGGCATCAGCAGTTCACTGCACAGTACATGCTGATCAACCAGGATGAGTGGGATCGCACCACTGAAGCCCAGAAAGCGCTGGTTGAAGCCTCATGCACTGCAGCCACTACTCGTGGTCTGGCCGAAGGTGAGTACAAGAACGGCAAGGTTCTGGCGGAGTTCCAGGACAAGGGCGTTCAGGCCGACCAGATTCCCCGCGATGTCCTGCTCAAGCTGAAAGAAGTGACCGAGGAGGTGCTCAAGGAGGAAGCATCCAAGGATGCTGACTTCAAACGCGTCTATGAAAGCCAGCAGGCGTTTATGGAAACCTACAAGGTGTGGGATACCCGCGCCTACGTTCCGGCGGATCTCTAAGGTCCGGGGCTGACTGCGGGGGTCGGGCGATGACCGGTGCCCCCTGATCGAGTCTGGATGGCCCTGCGGGGCCATCCCTGTTTACCCGTAGGCTTTCTGAACGAGGAACGGTTGTATGGCAGTGTCTGATAAAGGCTCACCGCCTGAGGTGCACGCGTCGGCGTCGGACGCCGGTCAATTTATTCATCACCACACCGAATTTCCGACCACCCGGTTCAGCCAGGTTCTGGACGGTGTGATTTCTGCGATAGGCAAGAGTGCTTCCTGGCTCTGGTTTGTGGTCACCGGCGTGATCATTTATGCCGTGGTGGGCCGCTATGCGTTTGGTATGGGGTCGGTCACCCTGGAGGAAGTCCAGTGGCACCTGGCCGGCGCTGGTTGGTTGTTGGGACTGGGCTATACCCTGGTAACTGATGATCACGTGAGGGTGGATGTCATCCATGAGCGACTGTCGCTCAGGGGCCAGGCCTGGATTGAACTGTTTGGCCTGCTGTTTCTCTTGTTGCCGTTTCTGGGATTGGCGGTCTACGAGATGATTCCCTATGCAGTGAGTTCCTGGGAGCAGGGCGAGACCAGCCAGGCACCGGCGGGCCTCCCTTACCGCTGGATTCTCAAGGGCATTCTGGCGCTGTCTTTTGCCCTTCTGATCATAGCGGCCCTGTCCCGTCTGCTGAAAGTTACCGCTTTGCTTTTCGGCTTTCCGAAGCCAATCCGGGTCGAATCCGGTGAGAACAAGAAAGAGGATGCGTCCTGATGGAGCTTGAAACCCTTTTTGTAATCGGCATGTTCCTCACCTTCGGGGCATTGCTGATGACCGGCTATCCGGTTGCGTGGGTATTGGGTGGCACCGCGGTTATCTGGACCGTTGTTGGTGTTGTCGCCGTTGAGAATTTTGGAGCCAATCTGTGGTTCGATTATCAATCTTCCATGGGTCTTGTGCCCGAGCGAATCTGGAAGGTGGTCAGTAGTGAAACCCTTGTGGCCCTGCCCATGTTTATCTTCATGGGCATCATGCTTGACCAGTCCGGCGTGGCCGAGCGACTGATGAACAGCATGGTCAAACTGTTTGGCGCCGTGCGCGGCGGCTATGCGGTGACCGTCATTGTTATCGGCGTCCTGTTGGCCGCGACCACCGGTATCATCGGGGCTTCCGTGGTGCTCCTCGGTATGTTGTCCCTGCCGGTAATGATGGAGAACAAGTACGACAAGGGCTTTGCGGTGGGTACTGCGTGTGCCACCGGGACCCTGGGGATTCTGATCCCGCCCTCCATCATGCTGGTTCTGATGGCTGACCGGCTGGCGGTCCCCGAGGCGTCCGTAGGTGACCTGTTCATGGGTGCATTCTTCCCCGGACTTATGCTGGGCGCCATGTATGTGGCCTACGCCATCATCCGCCCGATGCTGCAACCGAATATTGCGCCGGTGCCAGAGGGTACCGAGAAAGTGAGCTGGGCCATCGTCTGGGATGTGGCGAAGGCAGTGGTGCCAACGGCCGCATTAATCCTGGGTGTATTGGGCTCTATCTTCGCCGGCATAGCCACTCCAACGGAGGCCTCCGGTGTTGGCGCGTTGGGCGCTCTGCTTCTGGCCCTGATGTCCGGCCGGCTGAACCTGAATGTGCTTAACTCCTCCATGCAGCAGACCACCCGCACGGCGGCTTTCATCTTTGCCATTTTCCTGGGTGCGACGGCATTTTCTGTCGTGCTGCGCGGTCTGGGTGGCGATCAGGTAATTGAAGACGCCCTGCTGGGCCTTCCTTTTCCGCATTTTCTGTCGTGCTGCGCGGTCTGGGTGGCGATCAGGTAATTGAAGACGCCCTGCTGGGCCTTCCTTTCGGACCCTACGGCGTCGTTCTCACCATTCTTCTGGGTGTTTTCCTGCTGGGATTCTTCCTGGACTGGGTGGAAATCACCCTGATCATTCTGCCGCTGGTGGCACCGGTCGTTCAGCAGCTGGGTTTCGATCTGGTGTGGTTCACCATTCTGTTTGCCATGTGTCTGCAAACGTCTTTTCTGACACCGCCGGTCGGGTTCGCACTGTTCTACATCAAGGGTGTCGCCCCGCCGGAGATCAAAGTCACCGATATTTATCGTGGTGTTATTCCGTTCATCATTATCCAGCTGGTCGCTCTGGCCATCGTGTTTGTGGTCCCGGAAATCGCGACCTGGCTGCCGGGTGTGGCATACGACTAAGGAGAAAATAACAATGCGTCTGGAAAACCGGATTGCCCTGATTACCGGTGCTGGCCGCGGCATTGGTCGCGCCATTGCCGAGGCTTATGGCCGCGAGGGAGCTAAAGTCGCTGTGGCTGACCTAACGCTTCAGGCAGCACAGGATACTGTGACTGCCATCGAGCAGGCAGGCGGCACCGCCATCGCCCTTGAAATGGATGTGACTGATGAAGATGCAGTTGACGTAAACGTCAATTATGTGGTTAAACAGTGGGGTGGGCTGGACATTGCCATCGCCAACGCTGGCATTCAGCATATCGATGCGGTGCACAAGCTTGCGTATGCGGACTGGCGCAAGGTCATGAACGTGCATCTCGACGGCGCCTTTCTGGTGACTCGTGCGGCACTCAGGCATATGTATGCCAGCGGTGGTGGCACCATGCTGTATATGGGGTCTGTACACTCATTGGAAGCCTCCCCTCTGAAGGCACCCTATGTCGCCGCCAAGCACGGCATGCTGGGCCTGTGCCGGGCGGTGGCGAAAGAAGGTGCGGAGCACGGGGTGCGCAGCAACATCATCTGCCCCGGCTTTGTGCGCACACCGCTGGTGGACAAGCAGATACCGGAGCAGGCCAAAGAGCTGGGCATTTCCGAAGAAGAAGTGATCAGCAAGGTCATGCTCAAGAACACCGTGGACGGGAAGTTCACCACCCTGGAAGACGTATCAGAACTGGCGGTGCATCTGGCAGCCTTCCCGTCCGCTGCCCTGACCGGCCAGTCGATCGTGGTCAGCCACGGCTGGCATATGCAGTAATTTTCTGGAGAGACGGATGAGCAACACAGAACAATCACCGGTTGTCTGGACCCCGGACCAGGACACCCTCACCCGTTCCCGCATGGGCCAGTTCAAGGCCTGGCTGGAGCAACAGGGCTTTGGCCCCTTTGATGATTACCACGCCCTGCACCAGTGGTCGATTACCGAACTGGACACCTTCTGGCAGAAGGTCTGGGACTACTGCGGCCTGGTCTGCGAGACACCGGCCAAACAGGTGTTTGGCAACCGGGAAATGCCCGGTGCGGAATGGTTCCCCGGCATGAAACTGAATTTTGCCGCCAACCTGCTGCGGCTGGCGGACGGCGACCATGCTGATAGAGAAGCGGTGGTGGCCTACTGCGAAACCCGCCCGGCACTGCGCAAGACCTACGCCGAACTGAAAGCCGACGCCGGCGCTCTGGAAGCCTTCCTGCGCAGCAAGGGCATTGCCAAGGGCGACCGGGTGGCGGGTGTGGTCACCAATGGCTACGAAGCCCTGGTGGGTATGCTGGCGGCTACCAGCCTGGGTGCGATCTGGAGCTCCGCATCACCGGACTTCGGCATCGGCGCCATCAACGACCGCTTCGGCCAGATCGAGCCCTCAGCTCTGATTGTGGTCAACGGCTACGGTTATGGCGGCAAAGTGTTCGCGCGCCAGGACGACTTTGCCGAGCTGATCGCGGGCCTGCCCTCCCTGAAGGTGGTGGTCAGCATTGCCCAACTGCCCGATGAAGCACCGATCCCCGGCGAACTGGTTACCACCTGGGATGAGGCCCTGAAAGCCGGTGAAGGCGAGGCTCCCTCGTTCACCCCGGTCGATCCGGATCACCCTGTGTACATCCTCTATTCCTCGGCACCACCGGCAAACCCAAGTGCATCGTGCACGGTACTGCCGGCTTGCTGGTTAACCACGCCAAGGAACTGATGCTCCATGGTGATGTTGGCCCGGAAGACCGCTTCCTGTACTTCACCACCTGCGGCTGGATGATGTGGAACTGGCAGGCCTCTGCCCTGATGACCGGCGCCGCCGTAATCACCGTCGACGGCTCCCCGGGTTACCCGAGTCTGAATTTCCTGTGGGAAACCGTAGCGAAAGAACGGGTCACCCACTACGGCACCAGCGCCCGTTTCATCGCCGGCTGCCGCAAAGCTGAACTGCAACCGGCGAAAACCCTGGACCAGAGCCACCTGCGCGTGGTGTTCTCCACCGGCTCCCCGCTGTTGCCGGAAGACTACGACTGGATCTATACCGACGGTGCTCCCAACGTATTGCTGGGCTCCATCGCCGGCGGCACCGACATCTGCGGCTGCTTTGTGGGATCAACACCACTGTTACCGGTGCGAAGAGGTGAAATCCAGTGCCGCTTCCTGGGCGTGGACGCGGTCGCCTACGGCGACGACGGCCAGCCGGTCAGCGAAGGCCGGGGCGAACTGGTCTGCCGCCAGCCGTTGCCCTCAATGCCGGTCAGCTTCTGGCAGGATCCAGACGGTGAACGCTATCGTGATGCCTACTTCAATACCTTACCCGGCGTCTGGGCCCACGGCGACTTCATCGAATTCACCGAACATGGCGGCGCCATCATCTACGGCCGCTCCGACGCCACCCTCAACCCCGGCGGCGTGCGCATCGGCACCGCCGAAATCTATCGTCAGGTGGAAACCGTTGACGCGGTTAAAGACAGCCTCGTGGTTGGACGCCAGATCGACGGCGACGTGGAAGTGGTGCTGTTCGTGGTTCCGGCCGAAGGCCAGACCGTCACCGACGACCTGGTCAAAACCCTGAAAACCCGAATCCGCGAAGGTGCCAGCCCCCGACATGTGCCCAAACACATTGTCGAGGTGCCGGACATTCCCTACACCCGTAGCGGCAAAAAAGTGGAACTCGCGGTGGCCCGGCTGATCAACGGTTCCAGGAAAGCCGACAACCGGGATGCACTGGGCAACCCGGAAGCGCTGGACCGGATTCGGGAACGTTTGGCGCAAGCAGGGTTGTTGCCCGACTGATTCTGGATAAAGGGGAATGTGAAGTGTGCCGATATGGGCTGTTTTGTCGACAAAACAGCCCATATTTGCGAACTCTGCGACGATGAAATTGGACTACCCGTACAGCGTTTGGGCGTGGCAGGGGGAGAGCTTTCCAAAACCTTGCGGAGCCATGAATGGCGGAGCAGAGCGTACAGGGAGGTATTCACAGCGTGTTTTGGAAAGCTCTCCCCCTGTCACGCTTACCCCTTACCTGATAAATGTTAGAAAGTTTCGTAAATTCCCGCCATTTCATCGTCCTGTCACGGAAGATCAGGCATTTTAAGTCCGTTCTTATACTAAGATCGTAACCAAAATTTTGTAAAAAATGCTATCTTAGTAGGTCTATCAAAAGTTCCGAATCAGTCACTGGCCCGACCGGACGTTCACAAGACGCCCGACCGCGCCATGACCGTCCTGAACCCACCCAATAGCCTGAGGACGAAAATGACATCATCCAAAGCCAAGATTGTCTACACGTTGACCGACGAGGCCCCCGCCCTCGCCACCCGGTCACTGCTTCCCATCCTGGAAACCTTCGCCAAGCCGGCTGGCATCGACTTCGAAACCAGCGACATCTCTCTCGCGGCGCGTATTCTGGCAGGCTTCCCGGACTACCTTGAGGAAGACCAGCGGGTTCCGGATGCCCTGGCTGAATTGGGTGAGTACACCAAGGATCCGGACGCCAACATCATCAAACTGCCGAACATCTCCGCCTCCATTCCGCAGCTGCGTGCCGCGATCAAAGAACTGAACGAGCAAGGCTACAAGGTGCCCGAGTACAAGGAGCACCCGGAGACCGACGAAGAGAAAGAAATTCACGCCCGCTACAGCAAGGTGCTGGGCAGTGCCGTTAACCCGGTACTGCGTGAAGGTAACTCCGATCGTCGCGCGCCGGCCGCGGTCAAGGCTTTCGCCGTAAGTACCCGCACACCATGGGCGAATGGAGCCCGGCCTCGCGTACCCACGTGGCGCACATGCGCGGTGGCGACTTTTACTCCAGCGAGCAGTCCGTGACCCTGGACAAGGCCACCAACGCCCGCATCGTGTTCGAGAACAAAAAGGGCGAACAGACCGTTCTGAAATCCGACCTGCCGCTGCAGGAAGGCGAAGTGCTCGACGGCATGTTCATGAGCAAGAAGGCGCTGGTGAAGTTCTTTGAGGACGCCATCGCCGACTGTGAGAACACCGGCGTGATGTTCTCCCTGCACGTGAAAGCCACCATGATGAAAATCTCCCACCCGATCGTGTTCGGTCACGCGGTGAAGGTTTTCTACAAGGAGCTGTTCGACAAGTACGGTGAGCTGTTCCAGGAAATCGGTGTTAACCCGAACAACGGCCTTTCGTCCGTGATCGAGAAGATCAAGCAACTGCCGGAATCGAAGCAGGAGCAGATTCAGGAAGACCTGCACGCGTGCTACGAGCACCGTCCGGAAATCGCCATGGTCGATTCTGTTAAAGGGATCACCAACCTGCACGTGCCGAGCGATGTCATTGTCGACGCCTCCATGCCGGCGATGATCCGTAACTCCGGCAAGATGTGGGCCCGTGATGGCAAGCTGAAGGACACCAAGGCGGTGATGCCGGAGTCCACCTACGCCACCATCTACCAGGAAGTGATCAACTTCTGTAAGACCCACGGCGCGTTTGACCCCACCACCATGGGTACCGTTCCGAACGTGGGCCTGATGGCGCAGAAAGCCGAAGAGTACGGCTCTCACGACAAGACCTTCGAAATGAAGGAAGACGGTGTCGTGCGCGTTGTGGCCGAAGACGGCACTGTCCTGACCGAGCACAAGGTTGAGGAAGGCGATATCTGGCGTGCCTGCCAGACCAAGGATCTGCCGATCCGCGACTGGGTCAAGCTGGCGGTTAACCGTTCCCGCTCCAGCGGCATGCCGGCCGTATTCTGGCTGGACGATGAGCGTGCCCACGATGCCCAGCTGATCAAGAAGGTCAAAACCTACCTGGCTGAACTGGACACCGAAGGTCTGGACATTCGCATCATGTCTCCGGTTCGCGCCATTCGCTGGACCATGGAGCGTCTGATTCGCGGCCTGGACACCATCTCTGTCACCGGCAACGTGCTGCGTGACTACCTGACCGACCTGTTCCCGATCCTGGAGCTGGGCACCAGCGCCAAGATGCTGTCCATCGTGCCGCTGCTGAACGGCGGTGGTCTGTATGAGACCGGTGCCGGCGGTTCCGCGCCCAAGCACGTACAGCAGCTGATTCAGGAAAACCACCTGCGCTGGGATTCCCTGGGTGAGTTCCTGGCCACCGCGGTGTCTCTGGACGAGCTGGGCGAGAAGCAGAACAACGAGCGTGCCCGCCTGCTGGGCCAGACCATGGACAAGGCCACCGAGCGACTGCTGGAAAACAACCAGTCTCCGTCGCGGGTAACCGGCGAGCTGGACAACCGTGGTTCCCACTTCCACCTGGCCCGCTACTGGGCGGAAGAGCTCTCCAAACAGGATGAAGACAAGGAACTGAAAGAATTCTTCACCAAGCTGTCTGCCCAGCTGGAGGAGAACAAGGACAAGATCCTGGAAGAAATGACCGTGGTGCAGGGCCATCCGGCCGATATCGGTGGTTACTACCACCCGCCCATGGAGAAGGTGTGCGAGGTCATGCAGCCGAGCGCCACTTTCAACAAGATCCTGGCCGAGGCACGGGATTCCGTGAAGTAAGGCCAGTGTTTCAGCCGGGCCATTGGCCCGGCATGAATCCCCGAAACCCGGTGCGCTTGAGGCTCACCGGGTTTTTTATTCGTCTGGCTCTTCCTGGTAGCCCTGTCCGGTTTCACCGGCCTTGCGTAGCTGAAGCAGCGTCATCGGCGGGCCGATTAACTCGAATACCACCGTAGCGCCAATCACCAGCGGCAGAATGTAGCCAAGCTCCGGCAGCCGTTCGGTGGCCACCAGGGCGAGGCCCAGGGCAACGCCGGCCTGGGGCATCAGGCAGGCACCGATACGCTGCCGGGTTTCCGGGGCGGAGCCGGCAAGCAGGCCGCCCAGGTAACCACCGGCCAGTCGGCCGCCAATGCGGGCCAGTACATAGGCCAGGCCAAGCGCACCGAGGGTGGGGAGCGCCAGCCAGTCGAGCTGGTACCCGGCCATAAAGAAAAACAGTGCCAGGAAGGGCTCGGAAATGCCCTCGATGGAACGGAACGGCCGAACGTGATGTCGGGCTCGGTTCGCCACCACAATGCCCAGGGTCATGCAGGTCAGCAGGTACGACAGGCCAAACCAGCTGGCCAGCCCCGCCGCGACAAAGACAAACCCGGCGGATTCCAGCAGCATGGGTTCACCCGGCCGTAGCCGCCCGGTCAGCCAGGCCATGGGAAACCCCAGTACCATACCCAGCAGCACCGAGCCTGCCACTTCCCAGAGCCCGTGCAACATGGCCGTGGGGCCGCTCAGGTCGCCGTTGCCCAGCAAAAGACCGGCCGCCACCAACAGAACACTGAACAGTATGGCGCCCCAGGCATCGTCGATGGCGACCACCTGAAACACCAGACGGGTGAGCGGGCCGTTGGCGCCCGCTTCGCGCAGGACATCCAGGGTTGCTGCCGGTGCGGTGGCGGTGGCAATGCCGCCCAGCAGCAGAGCCGCCGGCAGGTTGCCGGTGACGGCCCAGACCGCCAGGATGACCGCCACGGCGGTCAGCAACGTGACGGCCAGGCTGACAATCAGCGCTTCTTTTCCCTGCCTGAGATCCCGTGCCGACATTCGTTCACCCAGCAGAAAACCCACCATCGCCAGGGTTAACTGGGTAATCAGGCTGAAGCTCTGGTCTGCGTTATCCGGCAGCAGGTCAAGCAAATCCGGTCCAGCCAGGGCGCCCAGCAACAGCAGCAGGGTCACCCGGGGCACGTGTACCTTCTGGCCCACGGCGTGCGCAGCGAGTGCCAGCAGCAGGGTGCTACCGATAAGGATCAGGTCGCTGGNGTGATTCACCCCCTTACTCCTGTTGCAGCGGAGCGAACCGGGCCTGGGTNAGTCGGGCCAGATCGGCGGGTGCCAGTTCGATTTCCAGGCCCCGTTTGCCGGCACTGACAAAGATCGTTTCGAAGNCCTCGGCAGACTGGTCGATGAAGGTTTTCAGAGGTTTTTTCTGGCCCAGGGGACTGACCCCACCCAGGACATAGCCGGTGGTGCGCTGTACCAGCTGTTTGTCGGCCATGACGGCCTTCTTGGCGCCGGCGGCCTTGGCAATCTGTTTCAATCCGAGCATGGCGGTGACCGGTACGATGCCCACCGCCAGATTCTTACCATCGAGGCTGACCACCAGGGTCTTGAACACCTGGGCCGGGTTTGCACCGGTTTTTTCCGCCGCTTCCTCGCCATAGCTTTCCGCAGCCGGATCGTGCTCATACTCGTGGATGATGAAATTCACCCGGGCCTGTTTGGCGGCGTTGATTGCGGGGGTCATGACGGTTCCTGTTGGTTGGATCGAACGTAGCACCGATTAAAGCATGAGCCGCCAACGAGTTCATCCTTCCCGGAACACCGGCCAGCGGTCGGTGATGGCTCCCCTGGCCGGATCGAAGATGGCCAGATCGCCAAACTGCAGGAAGACCGATTCGCTCTGGTGTGGCCGCAGGAACACCCGGTCGCCCTCTGCCAGATCGAGCCCATCGGCGAAATTCAGCATTTCCTGATTACTGGATCGGCCGTAGACCGGATTATCGGTTAATCCTGCCGGTGACACCGGCGTTGCCGGCCAGTTGCCGCCGTAGATGAAAGCCGTGCGGGCCCGGTTCGGGTTCCACAGCGCATGCAGACGGCCCAGCCCGGGTGCACCGGGAATCCGGGTGCTTTCCAGCAGCTTCAGGACCGGCGTGGCAATGAACGCCGCGGGCCGGTGGTCAGCCAGTGTTGGCAGGTCGAAATCCGTGGGCATTACCAGGCCGGAACCGGCGGAGAGCTCATTCACGGGCAGCTCGCCGGACAGCCTGCGATAGAGCTGATAGGTGGTGGACCCCCCGGTGTTAAGTGTCAGGTCTGTCAGTGAGCGTCCCAGGTGTTGCTCGGCGGTGGACACGTAATCCTGATACCGCGCCATGGCCCGGTCCCGCAGCCAGGCCGCTGGCCCCGGTGCTTTCATGATATGAG
>JGI12534J12829_1000150_pt1 | contig 13849 bp, 12 predicted proteins | sample TtanPargueraPR_6_FD_12829 | JGI IMG/M metagenome (IMG submission 12829)
CACCCTCGGCGGTGATCATTTCCACACTGAGGATGTTGTGCACGGTCAGGCCGTACTTCAGGCAGTGCACGCCACCGGAGTTTTCGGCCACGTTGCCGCCAATGGTGCAGGCGATCTGAGAGGAAGGATCCGGCCCGTAATAAAGGCCGTACTGTGCAGCCTCTTCGCTGATCGCCAGGTTACGGACACCCGGCTGCAGGCGTGCGGTGCGACCAATCGGATCAATGTTCAGAATTTGGTTAAACTTGGCCAGCGAGAGCACTACCCCTTCCTTATGCGGCATGGCACCGGCACACAAACCGGTACCGGCACCACGGGCCACCACCGGCACACCGTTTTCGTGGCAAATGCGCATGACCCGCTGCACCTGTTCCACAGTTTCCGGGAGCACCACCAGCATGGGCATTTCCCGGTACATGGCCAGGCCATCGCACTCATAGGGTTTCAGGGTTTCGTCATCGGTGATGACGAAGTCCGGGTCAATAAAGGCCCGGAACTGCTCCGCCAGCCGGGATTTGCTGACTTTTGCTTTGGTTGTCATAGCATTCTCAGTTTTCTATTTGTAGTTGCTTAAAAAATAGTCGATACCGCACTGAGCACAATCCATATCCTGCTGAGGCGTGCCAGAGCTCAGGCCGATACCGCCGACAACCTCACCATCAACTATCACCGGAAGGCCCCCTCCAACAGTACTAAGGCGTCCTCCCACCTCAGTATGAATTCCGAAAGCCAGATTGCCTGGCAAATTGGCAGCATTGTATTCGTGTGTTGCTTTGCGTGCTGCAGCGGCTGTGAAAGCTTTGTCCTGTGCAACAACCACGCTGGATGTTTTTCCACCATCCATCCGCTCGAAAGCAATCAGATTTCCGGATTCGTCCACGACCGCGATGCACATGGGTACTCCGATCTCCNGNGCTTTGTCAGCAGCACCTTTTANCAGAGTGCGGGCATCATCAAGGTCCANTCGTTTGATCGTTATCATGTCTNTCAGCTCCGGNGCTTTTTGTTACAAAACAGATGGNCATATCATAGTCACCCTACTCCGCTGAGCCGTCCATCATTTTGCCAACTGGTCTGACCAGTTTNNCACNTACTTCCACAGCCNCTGAGGTCTAACCTGCCGCTACAAATGNAATTTGTCGGTNACTGGNACCCTGACATAGAATTGTTAACACTAACNAANACTGGTCAGACCAGCNGAANCACATGAGCATAGCCAGAGAGATTTCTTACAAGCTTGAGCACCTGATTCTCGATGGGGGCCTTGCACCCGGACAAAAGATGCCGTCCGAGCGCCAACTCGTTAAGCGGCTCGGTGTCTCACGGTCAGTCATCAGAGAAGCGTTGCATGAATTGCAAGCCCGCGGCGTGATTGAAACACGCCACGGCAAGGGGTCATTTGTGGCCAGCATCGTCCCCGAATCGAACGTGTGGGACGCCGACAATCCTCTGATGTACCTGTATCACGGCCATTCCAGAACGCTTTACGACCTGCTGGAGGTAAGAGAACAGCTTGAGGGGCAAGCAGCTTTTCTAGCCGCACAGCGGGCCAACAACCTTGATCGGCATCGACTCACCAAGGCTTTCCGGGCACTGGAAGACACCGACCCGTTGAGCAATGCAAGACCAGACCACGGATTCCACCTGGCGATTGTCGAAGCCTCTCACAACCCCATTCTTGTGCACATCCTGAACGGGCTCAAAAACATGATGCTGCTGACGGTTCAGGCCTCGGTCTCCAACCTGAACCCCCGGGAAGACATGCGCCGTAAAATTATGCGCCAGCACAGGCAACTGTATGAAGCCATCATGGCCTCAAAGCCAGACCAGGCACGTAAAATCGCAATGGCGCACGTGTGCTTTGTGAGAAAAACCATGAAGGACATGGAGAAAGAAGGTGACGAGCTGCTTCGTATTCCCGCGCCGGACGATCTGCAGGAATTACTTAACGCCACCTCAGACGACTGATGCGCCAAAATGTTTGCATTGATCAACAATTAGGCCAATATTACCTTCAACCACCCGCCTTGAAATTCACGAAAACCCAACAAAGCGGTATTGATTTCCACGGCAACAGTCCGTAAAACATGCGCCTTTGTATGACAGTCTCAGGAGCCAGCCATGGCGGAACCAGCGCCTCTTATTTGCAGGGACATCCACAAGACCTTTGACAAGCTGGAAGTTCTCAAGGGCATCTCTCTGGAAACCCGTAAGGGTGATGTGGTTTCCCTGATTGGCAGTTCCGGTTCCGGCAAGAGTACCTTTCTGCGCTGCATCAATCTGCTGGAAACCCCCACCTCCGGCGACATTATTGTGCACGGCGACCCAATCCGGTTCACCGAAAACCGAAAAGGTGAACGAGTACCCGCCGATAACCGCCAGGTGGAACTGATCCGGGCTCGCCTCTCCATGGTGTTCCAGGGCTTCAATCTCTGGTCCCATATGACGGTGCTGGAGAACATTATCGAAGCGCCGGTTCACGTTCTGAAGATTCCGAAAAAAGAAGCGATTGAGCGCGCAGAGGCCTACCTGAACAAGGTCGGCATCTACGAACGCAANGACTACTACCCGGCACAGATGTCCGGCGGACAGCAGCAGNGGGCGGCCATTGCCCGGGCGCTGGCCATGGAACCCGAAGTGATGCTGTTTGATGAGCCAACCTCGGCCCTGGACCCGGAGCTGGTGGGCGAGGTCCTGAAAGTTATGCAGAGTCTGGCCGAGGAAGGCCGAACCATGATCGTGGTCACCCACGAGATGGCGTTTGCAAGGGATGTGTCGAGCCAGGTCCTGTTTTTGCATCAGGGCGTGATTGAGGAGCAGGGAACCCCGGACAAGGTTTTTGACAACCCGGATTCCGAGCGTATGAAGCAATTTCTTGCTCCCAAGTTCTGAACACCAGTGCTATCTTGAATCGGTGTTGGACGAGGAGTTGAAGAAAAGCTCCCGAAACTTCCATAAAAAATAAAGCCTTTGTGGCGAATTACTGGAGAAGTGACACATGAAAAAACTGATTGTTGCAGCAAGTTGCGCCCTGGCCCTGGTTGCCGGTACGGCCCAGGCTCAGGAAAGAAACCTGCGCATTGCTTTTGATGTGCCCTACGAGCCATTCGAGTACAAAGACGAAAACGGTGAGCTGACCGGTTTTGAAGTGGAGCTGGCGGACGCCATGTGTGAAGAGATGAACGCCAACTGCGAATTCGTCATTCAGGCATGGGACGGTATGATCCCGGGCCTGCTGGCTCGTAAGTTTGATCTGATCATGTCTTCCATGTCGATCACACCGGAGCGTGCCGAGCGCGTGCTCTTCTCCGAACCGTACTACAACACCCCGGGCGGCTGGTTCGGCCCCAACGATTTCAGCACCGACGTAACCGATATGGATGCCATGAAAGGCAAGACTGTCGGCGTGCAGCGCGGTACGACCATGGACACCTACGTGACAGAGAACATGGGTGGCATTGTTGAAATCAAGCGCTACACCACCGCTGACGACATGGTGCTGGACCTCGAAGGCCAGCGTCTGGATGTGGTCTTTGTTGACTATCCGGTAGGTGAGCAGACCGTTCTGACCAAAGACGGCTTCAAGGAAGTGGGCGAGCCCGTGAAACTGGGTGAAGGCGTGGGCGTTGCCATGCGCAAGCGTGATGCCGACTTGGCAGACGAAGTAAACGCCGCCCTGCGCACGTTGAAGGAAGATGGCACCTACGACACCATCATGAAGAAGTACTTCAACTACGATATCAAGATGTAATGACCACGGGGGCGGCGCCACGTCGCCCCCGCTGACCGGATACTCCCATGTTTGATCTGAAAGGCTATGGCCCGGCCCTCGCAGAAGGAGCGGTCATCACCATTGAGCTGGCCTTCCTGTCTCTGGCCCTGGCCCTGGCGCTTGGCCTGGTTGGTGCCAGCGCAAAACTCTCCGGCAGTCGTGTTGCCGCCGGCATCGCAACCGCCTATACCACGCTGATTCGCGGGGTTCCGGACCTGGTAATGATGCTGCTGTTCTATTACGGCGGCCAGGTAGCGGTGAACATGCTTTCGGATTATCTGTGGGAAACCCGCGGTATCGACTTTTTCTTCCAGTTTGATCCTTTCATTTCCGGCGTGGTGACCATCGGTCTGATTTTCGGTGCCTATATGACCGAAACCTTTCGCGGCGCCTTTCTGGCAGTGGATGTCGGTCAGATTGAGGCGGCCAAGGCCTATGGTTTTTCCCGCTGGCATACCTTCCGGCGGGTGATGATCCCGCAGATGTTGCGCCATGCCCTGCCGGGCATCGGCAATAACTGGCAGGTGTTGCTCAAGACCACAGCGCTGGTGTCCATCATTGGCCTGACCGATATGGTTCGGGTGGCGGAGGAAGCCGCCAAGGCGGAGCGCATGCCTTTCCACTTCTTCGTACCGGTGGCTGCCGTGTATCTGGCGCTGACGGCGGGGTCGGAGCTGTTTATCAAGTGGCTTGATCGTCGAGCCAATGTCGGCGTGGTTCAGGGGAATTAAACGATGCCTGATTTCATTGCCGAGTGGTTGAACAAGAACGAAATTTTCACGGCCATGACGCTGATGGAGTACTGGGACGGTCTGGTGACGACCGTACACCTGGTGTTTCTGTCGCTGGTCATCGGCTTGGTGGTGGCGGTGCCGCTGGCGATTCTGCGTACGGTCAGGAATCCGCTGGTGTCCGGGCCAATCTGGATCTACACCTATCTGTTCCGGGGCACGCCGCTGCTGATCCAGCTGTATATTATCTATTATGGAGTAGCGCAGATTCCGGGGATTCAGGAGACTTTCTGGTGGGAGATCTTCCGGGAACCTCTTTATCCTGCCCTGCTGGCCTTCACGCTGAATACCGCAGCCTACACCACGGAGATTATCCGGGGGGCGATCATGTCGACGCCCCATGGTGAAATCGAGGCGGCGAAAGCCTATGGCATGAACTGGTTTCTGCGGATGCGCCGGATCATTCTGCCGAGTGCGGCTCGGCGGGCGGTCCAGGCCTATTCCAATGAGGTGATTTTCATGCTGCACGCCAGTGCGATTGCCAGTGTGGTCACCATTGTTGATCTGACAGGGGCGGCACGAAATATTTATTCGCGGTTTTACGCGCCGTTTGATGCGTTTATTTTCGTGGCGCTTTGTTATATGGCGCTGACGTTTATTCTGGTGTTTGCTTTCCGCAAGCTGGAAAACCATCTTTTGCGGCATCAGCGGCCGGTGAATGGCTAACTTTTGCTCCCATCGCCGGGAGCATGGCCATCTGGCTGGATAGGCTTTCCGGGAACCGCTACAAGCACATCCCTGTGCGCTTCTCTCCGGCCATCCATGGCCTCCGAAATTCCCGGAAAGCCTATCCAGCCAGATGCCCCCAAACGCTGCAGGGGAGTCTATGAAGGCTACGAATCAACTCTTTGACTTTCACCCGGACTGGCTTAGCCATACCCTCGCCAACGCTTCCACTGATCTGCCCGAAACCAAAACCGCCCTGCCCGATGGCGCTCAGGTCTCCCGCAAGGCCAACGGGGTTCTGTGGCTGACGCCACCGGCTGACAGGGCTAACCCGAACCAAGAAGCCCTGATCATTTCTGCCGGGGTGCATGGCAATGAAACGGCGCCGATTGAAGTGCTCAACACGCTGGTTTCGGAGTTGTTTTCCGGGGAGTGGTCGCTGGCGTGCCCGCTGCTGCTGATCCTGGGCAACCCTGCTGCCATGGTGGCGGGTGAGCGGTTTCTGGATGTGAACATGAACCGGTTGTTCAATGGCGCCCATGGCAAACCGGAATATTCCGGGCTTGCGGAAGGCCGGCGGGCTCGGTTTCTGGAGGAGATGTGTCGGCAGTTTGCGATGGCGCATCAGGGTCTGGCGTTAAACCATTATGATCTGCATACCGCTATTCGCCCGTCGAAACGGGAGCGCTTTGCGCTGTACCCGTACGTGGAAGGGCGGTCGGTTCCGGCCGGCCAGTGTGCGTTCCTGCTGGAGGCCGAGGTGGAGACCCTGTTGCTGCAGCATAAGGAATCGACAGTGTTTTCATCGTTCACTGCCAGCACTCTGAAGGCGGAGAGTTTTACCATTGAACTGGGCAAGGTGGAGCCGTTTGGCCGGAATGATCTGCGACGGTTCCAAGGCATTGAGCGGGCCTTGCGCCGGCGCTTCCGGGGCGAGGCAGCACCGGCAGTGCGGCCACCGTTTGATCATCTGACGGTGTTTGAGGTGGTGCATGAGGTGCTCAATACCGGGCCGTCTTTCCGGTTTCATGTTCCGGACGATGTGGCGAACTTCACGGAGTATCAGCCTGGCACGGTGATCTGGGAGGATGATCAGGACGACTACCGGGTCGGAACCGCGCCGGAGGCGGTGGTGTTTCCGAACCGGGCGGTGCCTGTGGGCCAGCGGGTGGGTTTGATGATCCGAGCCAGGGAAGTGTACAGGGCCGGCTCTGTCTGAGCCGCCCTGTACATGACACCAGGTTCAGGCCGGCGCGTTTTCGGGTTCGCCCACCGGCAGTTTGATCAGTTTGGTGCAGACTGACGGTATCACCAGCAGGGTCAGGACCGTCGAAGCCAGCAGACCGCTGATGATGGCCCAGGCCATGGGTGGCCACAGGGTGGAACTTGAGAACGCCAGCGGCAGCAGGCCGGCCACGGTGGTTGCGGTGGTCAGCAGGATGGGCCGGGTACGGCGTTCCACAGCGGTGCGCACCGCATCGGCAATGGCTCGGCCCCGTTCCAGCTCCCGATCCATTACGTCCAGCAGCACGATGGCGTTGTTCACCACGATACCNACCAGAGCAATCACCCCCAGCAGCGACTGAAAACCGAAGGGCGAACCGGACAGAACCAGCCCCGGGAAAATGCCAACNGTTGCCAGCGGTACGGTCAGCAGGATAATGCCCACCCGCCGGAAGGAGTTGAACTGCAACAGCAGGAAGAACAGCAACAGNAGCATGCCGATCGGTGCCGCGGTNAGCAGTGCGGAGTTGGCACGGTCAGAACCTTCGGCATCTCCCCCCATGTCCAGTCGCGTGCCCGCCGGCAACGGGTTCTGTTCCAGGCCCGNATACAGGCCNTCCAGCGCCTGGCTGAAGCTGTAGTCTTCCTCCAGATTGGCACTGACCGTATTCACCCGTACCCCGTTGCGCAGGTAAACCGCCGCCGGTTCCCAGGTNGTTTCNACCGTGGCCACGGCCGATAGCGGAATGGCATCGCCCTGGTCGTTGTAGGTATTCACAGANAGCAGGCGCGACAGTGACANCGACGTGCCTTCGCGGGAGCGCAGCACGATGGGTATCGGGTCGTCCTCCTGTCGGTAACGCTCAGCCACNGCGCCGTAGCTCTGGCCATACAGGCTCTGGGCAACATCGGCTCGGGTGAGGCCATAGCGGGCGGCGGTGGCGTCATCCACATTGATGGCGATGCTGGGCACACCAATGTCGAGATCATGGCGAACATCCACCGTGCCCTCAACACCCCTGAGAATGGAATAGACCTGCTCGGTGGCTCGGGCGCGGGCGTTGTCGTCCGGATGGAAGACACGGACTTCTACCGGGGCAGGCCGCGGTGGTCCCTGCCCCAGAATCCCGGCGGTGATATCCAGCTCCGGCAGCGACCGGGCGGCCTCGTGACGGATCCATTTCACCAGGTCGGTGGTATCGGCCAGCGTCGGCGTGCGAACCACCAGCCTTGCCCGGTTAGGCGCCTGTGGCGAGCGCTGCAGATTGTAATAGAACGACGGCCCGGTAAAGCCGACAAAGCGGTGCACTTCCAGTGCCTCGGGCCGGGTCCGAATGGCCTGTTCAAGAACGGCGGCCACTTCAGAGGTTCGGGCCTGATCGGTGCCTTCGGGCATGTACATCTCGACGATGACACGAGGGCGGTCTGCGTTGGGGAAAAACTGCTGGGCCATGAACGGGGTCATGCCCAGGCTGATCACCACCAGCAGGGCGCCGGCGGTAATCAACCGGCCCGGGTGCCGATACACCAGGCCACCGAGGTAGCTGGCCAGGCCGATAAGCCGGTCTTTGTGAATATTTTTCCGGGGCTTCAGAAAACGCGCCGCCAGCAGGGGCACGGCAGAAATTGCCAGCAGATAGCTCACAGAAAGGGTGAGCATGATCATCACCGGCACGCCCCGGGTGAAATCCGCGGCGCCGCCCTTGGCCATCAACAGCGGCGCAAAGGCGGCAAGTGTTGTGCCGGTAGACGCACCCAACGGCCCGGCCAGCTCACCGACCGCCTTGCGTAGGGCATCCAGCCGGCGCATGCCCTCATCCAGATGGCCCTGTATGTTTTCAACAATCACAATGGCGTTGTCGATCAGGATACCCAGGGAAATGACCATCCCGATAACGGCAATCTGATGCAACACCCCACCCCCGAGGTCATAGAGCCCCACGCTGATCAGGGCCACCATGGGCAGGATGGACGCCACCAGCAGGCCCATGCGGATACCCATGCCAGTAAATACCACCGCCACAATGATCAGTACCGACAGCACCAGGCTCCAGGCCAGATCATCCAGCCGGTCAGACACCTTGTCGGGCTGAAAAAACATCTCGCGGAGCTGGTACGGCTCGAAGTCTGGACGCACCTGGTCCAGCCGTTCCCGGATCCGCTCGCCAAAGCGGATGGCGTCGGTGGAACCTTCTTCCATGATAATTGACAGCAACACCACCCGCTCGCCGTCGAACCAGGTCTCTGGCTGCCGGGGCTCGGCCGGCCCACGCCAGACTTCTGCGGCCGCTGCCAGGGGCACCTGGGAGCCATCTGGCAGCTCAATGGGCGTCGCGCGAATCGCGTCTATGTCCGTGAACTCAGTGTTCGGCAATACTGATAGGCGCTTGCCTTCCACCACCACGAAGCCACCGGGGATGGTCTGGTTGCGCCGGGCCAGGGTGTCGAGTATCCGCTTGGGCGGAACTCCCAGCCGATACAGCGCGGCGTCGTCAAGTGCCAGGGTAATCTGTTCGTCGGCATCCCCTTCAAGTTCAATGCGGGAGATGCCAGGGATATCCAGAAGGTTCTGTTTCAGGCGTTCGGCCACCTCCGAAAGCTCAGTCACTGAGGGTGAACCGCCCACGGCCAGCACCACGGCCGGGATGTCGATCAGACGGTCATCCAGCTCCATCAGGCCCACATCATCGGGGAAATCCTGGCGCGCCCGCTCCATGGCCTGACGAACCCGATCCCACGCCGAATCGGTGTCGTAGATGCGGTCCCGGAGTTTCAGCCGGGCCAGTGCCACGCCGGTTCTGGCGGTGCCCTGGCTCCAGTCCAGCTCTTCGACCTGGCGCAACTCATCGGTCAGCGGCTGAAGCACCAGGCGCTCAACCGCCTCGGCACTGGCACCGGGATAACTCACCGTGATCATACCGGCCCGGTATGGGAAACTCGGATCTTCCTGACGGGGCATGGTGCTGTAGGCGGCAATACCGAGCAGGCAGAGCATGGTCACCACCATGCCCAGCAAGCGTTGACAGTTAAGCAGTCGGCGGGTCATCAGCGCACCTCCACGGTGTCACCATCCACCAGCCGGGTCATACCGGCATACACCACCTGATCTCCCGGGCTCAATGCACCCGGGTGCACCATGACGCGCTCACCGATGACCCGGTCGACCTGTACCGGAACCCGCTGGGCTACCTGGTCTTGAACCCGGAACACACTGGTGCCGGTACTGTCGCGAACGACCGCCAGCAGGGGCACGGTAATGGCAGATTCCCGCACCGGGGCAATGCCTACTTCCACCGGCTCACCGGAGGACAGGGAATTTGGTGGCAGGCTGACCAGTACCGGATGCAGTTCCCCGCGGATGGAACTGCCCTGGGCAATCTCCACCACACAGTGCCGGTGGCAGGTTCACGGTTGCGGTCCTGCACCAGCCAAACCGGTAGCTCCTGACCAATCCGGACATGACCGAGCAAGTGCGCGGGTACCCGCACTTCCACTTCCCGCCCCAGCGGCGAGGACAACCGCATGACCGGCTGACCGGCTCCCACGAACTCATCCCGCTCCACCAGCAATGCTTCCACCTGCCCGGCAAAGGGCGCCTTCAAAACGCTTTCCTCAAGCAGCCTTGTGGCTTCGGCCAGTGAGGCTTCGGCCGTCGCCATGCTTGCCCTCAGCGAATCCCGGCGGGCGGCAATCTGTTCCAGAGTCTGCTCCGAGACCACGCCTCGCTGATGCAACCGGCTGGAGCGTTCCCACTCCCGCTGAGCCTGTTCAAACTGGGTTCTCAGTTCCTCCAGGCGGGCAGCCGCGGAATCCCGCGCCGGTTCCAGCGCCGGATTGTACAGACGCGCCAGCACATCACCGGGCTTTACCGTCTGCCCCAGCTCAACCGGGCGTTCCTTGAGCGTCCCGCTGACCTGAAATGTCAGGGTTGCCCGCTGGGCTGCACGGACAATGCCAGAAAAGCGCAGAGGAATTTCTTCCATCTGGCCCCCGGTGACAGCGGATACCCGCACGGCGACCGGCGTATTTTCAACGTTTTCGCCGGATTCGGCGCCGCCACCGCGGCAGCCGGAGACAGACAGCACGGCCAGCAGCGCACTGGCCAGAACAAACGGAGAGTGACGTAGTGTGAGAGACATAGTGTTCCAGCCCCTTTCCCTGAACAGGTTGATTGTGACCCCCGGTCCATCGGAGGTTGCCCATTGTTTCCGACATCATGTCACTCTTTGACAAATTGTCAATAATCGGCTTTCATCGGTTTTCAGTTATCATGCAGCCAAAGCCGGAAAGCTCGGGATCACAATGAATGAACCGCTGAAGTCACGACGGGAACGGGAAAAACAGGCCAGGTACGACGCCATTCTGGACGCCGCCGAACTGGTGTTCTCAGAAAAGGGCTACGACCGCACCTCCATGGACGACATTGCGCGCACAGCCAGCCTGAGCCGGGCTCTGCTCTATGTCTATTTCAAGGATAAGGCCGCCATCCAGCGAGGCATCATGCTGCGGGCCGGGCAGGATCTGGTGACCCGGTTTGAGCGGGCGATGCAGGCAACCGATACCGGGCTCGGGAAGATCCGGGCCATGGGAGAGGCTTATTACCGTTTCTTTGTGGAAGCTCCGGACTACTTCACCGCCCTGACCAAGGCTTCCACCGCCATCGCCGATGCGGAAGAAGACCAGGCCAGGGAGATGCTGTGTTCAAAGAACGAACTGATGGTGCTGATGGAAGCGGCGATTCATCTTGGCCTGGAAGACGGCACCATCAGCCGCGACCGTATCCAGTCGCCAGCGCAAACCGCGCTTTACCTGCGCGGCGCCCTGCATGGCGTGATCATGCTGTGCCAGGCGGAATCCACCGAGGCCGGGGAGTTTCCTTCCGAAGCACTCATTCGTCACACCATGGATATGCTCACCCGGTCTATCTCCAGCGAGCCGGTACGCTGAGCTGACCAGCCTTACAACTGAAAATCGTAGATGCTGCCGAGGCCAAGAATACCGGTCAGTTCATCCAGCGCCTTGCGCACTTCCTCCAGTAACATCGGGTCGGCCAGGTCCTGCTGGCTGAGCTGGTCGCGGTAGTGGGCTTCAACCCAGGAGGTCAGTCGCTCATAGAGCGCATCGGTCAGGATCACACCCCGGTTGATAGCGTGCAGCTCGTCGTCGTTGAGCACCACCCGCAAGCGCAGACACGCAGGCCCGCCACCATTGCGCATGGACTGTTTGACATCAAACACTTCCACCGCGGTGATCGGCGTGTCGGCTTTCACCAGTTCATCCAGATACCGGCTGACCGAGGCCACTTCGCGGCACTCACCCGGTACAGCCAGCAGCATACCATCGGCAGTGTTCAACAACTGGCTGTTGAACAGATAGGAGGCCACCGCATCTTCGATGGGCACCTGCGCTGATGAAACACGCACGGCTTCCAGCTCGGCACCGGTCAGGCGTTCCTGGATGTCTGCCAGCACCCGGGCTTCCTCAAGAAAAGCCTGCTCGTGATAGAACAGGCAATTGCCATTACCGACCGCAATCACATCGTTGTGGAACACGCCGGCATCGATAGCCGCCGGATTCTGCTGGGCAAACACGGCATGGCGATCGGTCAGGCCATGCAGGCGGGCAATGGCGCGTGACGCTTCTAGGGTCTGGCGCGCCGGGTACTTGCTTGGCGCCGGAGCGGATTCATTGAACGCGATCTGACCATACACAAACAGCTCAACGCCCGGCTCCCCGTAGCGACTGCACAGGCGGGTGTGGTTGGCCGCCCCCTCATCGCCAAAATGACTGACTGACGGCAGCGCCGGATGATGTGCAAAGTAGCTTTCGTCACCAAAGATCGCCTTCAATGAACGACCCGTTACCTGGTGCTCAATGGAGCGGTGGAACTTGGCACTGAGATTGGCCGGGGTGAAGTGCACCCGGTGATCGGCTGTGTCGGCACTGGGAGAGACGGTAGCCGCGTTCGCGGTCCACATGCAGGACGCCGACGACACCGCCGCCAGAATGGAGGGATCTGCCTTGGCTACGGCTTCCAGAATCTGGCGCTCGTTGCCTTCAAAGCCCAGCGCACGGAGGGTGGGAATGTGCGGGCGCTCGTGTGGTGGCAGAATGCCCTGCACATAGCCCCGGTCCGCCAGCCGCTTCATCTTCTCGAGTCCCTGGAGTGCCGCCTCTCTGGGGTTGGCCACCGCATTGACGTTGGATTTTGAGGCCACATTGCCCCATGACAGCCCGGCGTAGTTATGGGTCGGACCCACCAGGCCATCGAAGTTTGCTTCTACCGCATGTTTAACCATCGCAGCTGTTCCTGTCAGTCAAAATTCAGGCCCGGGGCCAGGCTATCCGGCAGCTCACTCTTGCCGGCTTCCAGAGAGGCCATCGGCCAGGCGCAGTAATCGGCCGCGTAATAGGCACTGGCACGATGGTTACCGCTGGCGCCGACACCACCGAACGGTGCAGCACTGCTGGCCCCGGTAAGTGGCCGATTCCAGTTCACAATACCGGCGCGCACTTCCTCCACCAGACGGTTATAGAGTTTGCGGTCATCGCTCAGGATGCCGGCAGACAGGCCGTAGCGAGTGTTGTTGGCAAGCTCCAGGGCCTCATCAAAGCCTTTGTAGCGGTACACCGTCAGCAGCGGACCGAAAAACTCCTGGTCTTCCAGCTCTATCCCGGTCGCATCCACAATCCCCGGCGACAACAGGCCGGTATCGGGCTTGAGCTGTTTCATTTCCAGCAGCGAGGTCGCACCCTTCTCCAGCATCGCAGCCTGAGCCTTGAGTAGCTGGTCTGCCGCATCAGCAGAAATCACCGAGCCCATAAACGGCTGCGGGTCAGCATCGAATTCCGCCACGGTGATGCGGGCCGCCACTTCCACCAGCCGTGCCAGAAATTCATCGCCTTTCTTGCCTTTGGGCACCAGTAGCCGGCGAGCACAGGTACAGCGCTGTCCGGCCGAAAGGAACGCGGACTGCAGTGCGTGGTGCACGGCGCCATCCAGGTCTGACACATTTTGAACGATCAGAGGGTTATTACCCCCCATCTCCAGCGCCAGGATTTTTTCCGGCTGGCCGCCGAACTGTTCGTGCAGCAGGTGCCCGACGGTAGAACTGCCGGTAAAGAACAAACCGTCAATCAGCGGGTGCCGGGCCAGGCACTTGCCGGTATCGGAACCGCCCTGAACCAGATTGATCACCCCATCCGGCAGACCGGCTTTTTCCCAGAGCCTGACGGTGAGTTCCGCCACCCCCGGGGTCAGTTCACTGGGTTTGAACACCACGGTATTGCCGGCCAGCAAGGCCGGTACGATGTGCCCGTTGGGCAGATGGCCCGGGAAGTTATAGGGGCCAAACACGGCGACCACGCCATGGGGGCGGTGGCGCAACACCGCATG
>JGI12534J12829_1000155_pt1 | contig 13573 bp, 15 predicted proteins | sample TtanPargueraPR_6_FD_12829 | JGI IMG/M metagenome (IMG submission 12829)
ATGGGCTGGCTGGGCATTCCACTGGATATGATGACCATTACCGTGGCGGCCATCACCGTCGGGATTGCGGTAGATGACACCATCCACTACATCCATCGCTTCAAAACCGAGTTCGCCAAAGACGGCGACTACCTGGCCACCATGCATCGCTGTCACCGCAGTATCGGCCAGGCCATGTTCTACACCTCGCTGACCATCATTGCCGGTTTCTCCATACTGGTGCTGTCGAACTTCATTCCCACCATTTATTTTGGCCTGTTCACCGGTTTTGCCATGTTCATGGCCTTGCTGGGTGCGCTCACCTTGCTGCCCAGGCTGATCATTCTGGTTCGACCGTTTAATACCCCATAACAAAAAACCCCGCCGGGGCCAGGCTCCGGCGGGGTTTCTCTCAAATACACCGACTCAGCGAATTACTGCTGGCCCTGAGGCTGCATCATCTGACGCTGTTGTTGCATCTGCTGCTGCATCTGTTTCATGCGGCGATCCAGCTCATCACGCTGCTCCTGGGTGAACACCGCATCCACCTTCGCCTGCATCAGGGCAGAAAGCGCTGCAATTTCACCGGTCACATCACCGAGTTTGGCGGCATTGTCACGAATGGCAGACTCGTCGTAATCCGGCTTGATCTGCTCTTGCAGGTCTTCCTGCAGCGAGCGGGCATCCTGGCGCAGTTCGCCGATCTCGCCCTGCATGTCGTCGATGATGCCGCGAATCTCGGTTTGCTGTTCTTCAGACAGCCCCACCATCTGCGCGAGCTGGGCCACCTGATCCGGCTGACCACCCGGCGACTGCTGTGCGATCGCCGGCGCTGAGATAGTCAGGGCGACAAGTGCGGAACCGATGAATTTTGCGAGCTTCATACTGTTCTCCATCATTGAGGCGGCTTGTCGGGAGCCACCACGGATTGGCTTTAATCATTTGAAGTGACACCCTAAAGCATTCACCTACTTCATTTCACCCCGATATCCCTTCAATTTGTACAGGTTCTCGGTTTGATTCGCTCTGAGGGCGCGGCACTGGCGGGATTTGATGAATGTGAAAATTTAGTCATTCCCCTGCATAATGGCGCCCTCAATCAATCAGCGGAGTAAACACCATGGCCATTAACTGGTTTCCCGGGCATATGCACAAGGCCCGAAAGGAGATCAAGAAAGTCATGCCCCAGATGGACCTCATCATCGAGGTGGTGGACGCCCGGATTCCCTTCAGTAGTGAGAATCCACTGGTGCCTTCGCTGCGTGGCGATACCCCGCTGATCAAGGTGCTTAACAAGCGAGACCTGGCCGACCCGGTCATCACCGAGCAGTGGCTGGCCTGGCTGGAGCGGGAACGGGGTGTACGTGCGGTCACGCTCACACACAATCAACGCCAGGAAGCCCTGGGCATCCTCAAGCTGGCGGAAGAGATGACGCCCGGGCATGATCGACAGAAAAGCGCCTTGAGGGTGATGATCCTGGGCATCCCGAACGTCGGCAAATCCACACTGATCAATACCCTGGCTGGCCGTCCCGCCGCCAAGACTGGCAACGAGCCGGCGGTTACCCGGGCACAACAGGCCATCAAACTGCCGGATAACGTTCTGCTCTACGATACCCCTGGCTTCCTCTGGCCCAAGCTGTCGCCGGTGCAATGCGGCTATCGCCTGGCAGTAACCGGCGCAATCCGCAGTGCTGTGCTGGATTTCGAGGATGTTGCGCTGTTCGAGGCGGATTATCTGATTGCCCACTACCCGGAGCTCGTCGTCAACCGCTACGGGCTGGACGAAACACCCGTGGATGGGCTGGCACTGATGGATGCCATCGCCGTAAAACGCCGTTTCCTGGGCCGCGGCGGGGTACCGGATCTGCACAAGGTTTCCGAAGTGCTGCTGAACGAACTCCGAGCCGGGACGCTCGGCCGGATCTCGCTGGAAACGCCGGACATGGTGGAGCAGGAACTGGTGGAAGCCCGGGCCCGGGAACAGGCCGAGGCGGAAGAGAGAGCCAGAAAGGATGAGCAGCGCAAGAAGAAGCAACGCTAGCCGGTCTCGGCGTAAAGGCCAAACCCGTAAAGACTAAAGTTTGGGCATAAGACTAGCCTTTTTTGCTATACTTGATTTAAATCAAGGTGACTGAAACCAGATGTTTCAGCATTGGCACCCATGGGAATCCGCCGCATGCCCAGGTATCCGGATCGCCCAGGGTGTCCGCCCCGAACGCAGGCAAAAGCCTTACCTGTTGGGGCTGAGGACGCACCGCACACGCTTCGGTGCGGTTTTGAATGGATCAACCCGGATGGTTCGTCAACTATGGCCCAGGCAATTCGACTTCACCAAGTATCCCCTCTCAAGGCCTCCTGTCACCATTGTCCAGCAGGGGAAAATCTATAACCGCGGCGAGCATATTTTCGATCAGAGTACCCCGGTTCGCTCCTGCTTTGCGGTCAAGAGCGGCTCCATCAAAACATCCATTATTACCGAAGGCGGTGAAGAACAGGTAACCGGTTTCTTCATGCCTGGTGAACTGGTGGGGCTGGACAGCATGAGCAGCGAGAACTATGCCTGCACTGCCAAAGCGCTGGAACGTACCAGCGTATGTGAATTCCCGGTCGACAGGCTTGAGGAACTCACGGGCAAGCTGCCGGAACTGCAGCACCACATGTATCACCTGATGAGCCAGGAAATTCAGAACAGCCATCAGCTGGCGATGCTGCTCAGCAAGAATACCGCCGAAGAGCGCATTGCGGCGCTTTTGCTCTCGCTTTCCAGCCGCTTCCGCCGTCGTCGTATGTCGGCTACCAATTTCAGCCTGCCCATGGCCAGGAACGACATTGCCAACTTCCTGGGCCTGGCAGTTGAAACCGTGAGCCGGGTTTTCACCCGCTTCCAGAATCAGGGCATCATCCGCGCTCGCGGGCGGGAAGTGGAACTGCTGGATGTGGAAGCGCTGCAGATGGTAACGCGGGATTTCGCCCGTCAGGGCCAGTAAGCACTTACCAGCCACACACCCTGAGCGGGTTCAGGAATTTGCCGGAACCCGCTCAGCGCTGTTCGATTCCTTCAACATCGCCACCTCTTCAGACAACCAGGTGCGCCACGGCATCTGTTTTATGCCGAAGGTATTGCGGATCTTGGTACAGACCATAGTGGTGTTTACCGGTTCGATGTGGCCCCAGTCGGGCACCTCGTCCACCACCTTGATTCCTTCAGGAATGCCTGGCATGCCGGCGATCGCCAACCCCAGTTCATACAGATTGATCTCTTCTGCCCCGGCATACTGGTAGGTACCCCAGACTTCAGCACCACAATCGATCTGGAGCGCCACTGCCACGATCACCCGCGCCAGATCCTTCACCGCCACCGGCTGCCCCTGACAGCGGCCGGGCAAAGACAGGCCACCTTGCGCCGTACTTCGCTGAACCTTGCCGATAAACCGGGCCAGGCTCCAGCCGGTACGCAGAATAATATGCCGCGGGAGCTGCGTTCTCAGGGCCTGCTCACATTCCCATTGCCAGCGACCCAGCTCGTTAACAGGCTGCCCTGGATTCGACGCGATGTAGGCACCCTGTTTACGGCCATCAAACACATAACATGAAGAAAGCTGCAGTAAAGCCATTTTGCGCTCACGGGCATGCTCGGCCAGCGCCAACGGCAATGAAAACGCCGCTTCGTGAGTCGCCTCCCGGTTTTTCTCCGCCTTTTCCGGATCCGCGAGCCACAACGCATTGATAATCAGCGCGGTGTCTTCAGGAATCCAGTTATCCAGGGCATGCAGGTCGACATTGGCAGGATCACTGACCAGCAAAGGACTGATCCGCAGATGCGTTTCCCGCAGGCGCTCCAACAGCACCTTGCCAAGCGGGCCATAGTCGTGAACAACAAGTACATGCACGGGGAAACAACGCCTCCGGAATATCACTGATGTGACGGATGTCAGGAAACACTCGGGCCAATGGCTCGGAACACTACTTTACTGCAGTATCATGCAGCCTGAAACGTCAGCCTTACGGGGAGCCGGTGAACGCTCCCGGATCGACAAGCATACAACAACGGGAATCCCAATGCTGAAACAACAGAGCCATATAGTGGCCCCTATCCCCGATGAACTAAGAACCCGGGCTCTTTATACCGTCACTGAGCTCAAAGGCCGCGGCAAAGCCGACAAGCAGGCCATCGACCAGCTGTACGAACTCATCGTTGAACTGACCGAATCCGGGCTGGATTTCTTTTTCCTTGAGCCACTACGCCGCCTGAATGCCGGCAGCATGATGATGGGAATGGCCAAAATGGGCATCAGTAGCATGCTCAAGGGCAGCAAAATGGTGATTCACAAAGTCCTCAAGAAACTGGACGACCGCAGCCTGGCGGCGATTCTCGATTTCATCGAAGAAATCATTCATGAACCCGAGGCACCCGCGACGTAACGCCGGTGAGCAACTCATAGCCAATGGTACCGGCGTAACCGGCCACCTCGTCGACACTCACGGTTTTGCCCCAGAGCTCCACCAGGTCGCCCTCGCGGGCTTCAGGGACAGCACTCAGGTCTACCGCCAGCATGTCCATGGAGACCCGCCCCAACAAACGGATTCGCTGGCCGCGCACAGCGGCTGGCGTTCCGGTACCCGCGTGACGCGGGTAGCCATCGGCATAACCAATGGCCACCATGCCCATCCGGGTATCCTGACTGGCCGTCCAAGAAGCGCCATACCCTACCGACTCCCCGGCACGGACCACGCGTGTGGTAATCAGAGGCGCCTGCAAGGTCATCGCAGGGCAAAGCCCCAGCTCCGCACCGGTTTTGCCCTCCATGGGTGACGCCCCGTAGAGCATGATCCCCGGGCGGCTCCACTCGTACAGCGGCTGATTCGGGCGAAAGTGAGCCGCAGAATTGCCAACGCTACGCATCAAATCCGGCCAGGGCGCTACTGCCCGCTCAAAAATCCGGGTCTGGAGCCCGGTCATTTCGCTGTCCGAATCATCGGCACAGGCAAAATGAGTGACAAAACCAATCGCAAGATGCTTCAGGCCCGCTTCCTCAAGCCCGGCCATCACCTCCGGCAGCTCTTCGGGCCGGAAGCCCAGACGGTTCATGCCAGTATTGACCTTGATCCAGAATCTGGGAGCACGCCCCGCACCGAGCCACGATAACTGTTGCTGACAGTGGAGCACCGGTTCAAAACCCGACCGCTCACATTCGGCCAGATCATCCTTTTGATGGGTGCCCTGCAGCAGCACCACGCTGTGTCGATGGCCGGCACCGCGAATGGCTATGGCTTCCTCGATACAGGCCACCGCAAACCGGCTGGTCTCCGGGGCCAGAGCATCAGCAACCGAGCGAATGCCATGGCCATAGCCATCGGCTTTGACCACCGCCATGGCATAGGCGGTTCCGGCCAGTTCCCGGGCCCGGCGGAAATTGTGTTTCAGGGCGTCAAGATTAATGCGGGCAACGGTGGGGCGTGGCATTAATAATCCCCACCGTAATCGCTGTAATCGCCGTGCGCCAGGTCTTCGAATTTGGTGTATTTACCGATGAACGCGAGACGGATGGTACCGATCGGGCCATTCCGCTGCTTACCAATAATGATCTCGGCAATGCCCTTATCCGGCGTATCCTCGTTGTAGACCTCATCCCGGTATACGAACATGATCACATCGGCATCCTGCTCGATCGCACCGGATTCCCGCAGGTCCGAGTTGACCGGGCGTTTGTTGGGGCGCTGCTCCAGACTCCGGTTCAACTGGGACAGCGCCACAACCGGGCAGCCGAGTTCTTTGGCAATACCCTTGAGTGAGCGTGAGATTTCAGAAATCTCCGCAGTCCGGCCTTCAGTGTTACCCGGCACCCTCATCAACTGCAGGTAGTCGACCATGATCAGGCCAATCTTGCCGCCGTTCTCCCGCGCCACCCGACGGGCCCTGGAGCGCATTTCTGTCGGGCTCAGCCCCGGGGTGTCATCGATATAAAGCGGCTTATCCTTCAACAGACTGACGGCAGAGGTAAGCCGGGGCCAGTCATCCTCTTCCAGCTTGCCGCCCCTCACTTTGGTCTGATCAATGCGACCAAGCGACGACAGCATACGCATGGCCAGCGCATCTGCGGGCATCTCCATACTGAACACCAGTATCGGGGTGCCGGTGCTGATCAGGGCGTTCTCAACAATGTTCATGGCAAAGGTGGTCTTACCCATAGAGGGCCGCCCCGCCACAATGATCAAGTCGGCCGGCTGCATACCGGAGGTCTGGTCGTCCAGGTCCCGGAAACCAGTGGTCAAACCGGTCGTCTGCTCGCCGGATTCAAACAGCTCTTCAATCCGGCTGAGTGTGGTCGCCAGGATGGGGTTGATGGCCTTGGGACCGGAACCTTCTTTAGTACGTGCCTCGGCGATCTGGAACACACTGCGTTCTGCTTCGTCCAGAATATCGTTACTTTTTCGCCCCTGCGGGTTGAAGGCTGAATCGGAGATCTTGCCGGACACCTCCACCAGCTGCCGCAGAATGGAGCGTTCGCGAACAATGTCAGCGTAGGCTCTGATATTGGCGGCGCCGGGTGTTTTCTCGGCGAGTTCCGCCAGATAAGACAGACCACCAGCATCCTCAATATCGCCGGCCCGTTCCAGAAACTCGGCCAGGGTAACCACATCCAGCGGCTCACTCTCGCTGGCCAGGCGCTCCACGGCGCCGAAAATCAGGCGATGGTCCTGCCGGTAAAAATCAGCCGCTGAAATAATTTCGGCGATCTCGTCAAACCGACGGTTGTCCAGCATCAGGCCGCCGAGCACCGCCTGTTCAGCCTCGACCGAATGCGGCGGGACCTTGATGCGACTGGTTTCCGGATCAATAGAAGCAGGTTTCAGAGTGGGATTGGCCATAGACACCGACATCAGGGAAATGAACAAACGAGATGACAAGAATACCAGAAAGCAACGGGCCCGAAACCGTCTCCGGCTCGGGCCCGTTTTTCAGCACAGAAACCTGCGGCTTCAGTGCTGGTTGAATCGACCTGTCACTGGGCTACCGATTACTCGGCAACAACCGCCAGCTTGATGGTCACTTCAACGTCTGTGTGCAGCTGCAGTTCGATGTCGTACTCGCCAGTCACCCGGATCGGGCCTTCCGGCAGACGAACTTCGCTCTTCTCGACTTCAGTACCACCGGTAGACACTGCGTCGGCAATGTCACGAACNCCGATAGAACCGAACAGCTTGCCTTCTTCACCGGCCTTGGAGGTGATGGTGAAGGAAGCGCCTTCCAGAGCTTCGGCACGGGCCTGGGCAGCAGCCAGCTTCTCAGCAGCAGCTTTTTCCAGCTCAGCGCGACGCTCTTCAAACGCCTTTACGTTTGCTTCCGTAGCAGGAACGGCCTTGCCGTACGGCAGCAGGAAATTACGACCGTAACCGGCCTTAACCTTTACCTTGTCACCCAGGGAGCCAAGGTTTGCGACTTTCTCGAGCAGAATAACTTCCATCTCGTTAACCTCTTCGTGCTTTATTCAGCCGGACCGGCGGGTATACGCCCCCGGATATCCAGCCAGCTATCCACAAAAGCCAGAACCACTAACAGCATCAACAGATTGGGACCCAGCAGAACCAGAGCAACGTAAAACATTGCCAACCAGTTTCCGCTCCACTGCTTTCGAGCAAACACACCGTGCACCAGAGCCAACCCGGCCAGAACCAGCGGGGTGCCCGCAGCCCAGGCCAGCAGGATGGCATTCAGCCCAAGAATCGGGCCGACCACCATGGTGATGGCGCACACTACGGCTACCGCCGGCGATAACCTGAGGCCATGGAATTCCTTGCGGAATCCACCGGGGTTATACAACCCCGCCTGCCACGACCTTGCCAGCATCGTCATACCGATGGCGGTGGCAAAGTAGGTACCGGCCATGCTGGCGTTCATGGTGTCCCGGATAACCTGTTCCAGTTCACCACCCAGCGCACGGGCCATTTCAGTGTTGTACTGCTCGTAAACCTCGACACCAGCCTGAACCAGATCGTTCAGCAGCGCCGGATACATCACAGGCAACATCAGCCCGGTCAGTATCGCCAGAAAGGCACCGGACAACAGCGCTCTTTCCCAGGACAGCGTCGTCCGGATAATGGATGCCATCAGCATCACCTGCAGCAGCACCGCCAGCGCCGTGGGATCCTGGCCGTAAACGGCCCACCCGATCGCCGGAATCAAAGCCCAGAGGCCAATATTGAGCCCCTGGCGAATGCCCAGTCGAAGAACGACCAGGCCAGTTACCGCTGCGCCAATCCAGAACAGTAAGGGTACTGCGGTGGTAACCGCTGCAACCCCGCCAGCCTGCAGGGGACCGCGCATTACATACTGTGCCAGTGCACGCATGGTCCCGGGTCCTGTCCGTTAAAACTTAGTGGTCGTGACCGTCCGTATACGGCAGCAGTGCCAGGTAGCGGGCACGCTTGATAGCGGTAGCCAGCTGACGCTGATAACGTGCTTTGGTGCCGGTGATGCGGCTGGGCACGATTTTGCCGGTTTCAGTGATGTAGCCTTTCAGGGTGTCCAGATCCTTGTAATCGATCTCTTTAACACCTTCTGCCGTGAAGCGGCAGAACTTACGACGTCTGAAAAAACGAGCCATAACGTAACTCCTAACTCCGGTTAATTACTCTTCTTCGTCCTGGGATGCGCTCTGACGCTCTTCAGAGTCAGCTGAACGACGTGGACGATCGTCTCCGCCGGAACGACGGTCCTCACGGGACTCAGCGGCTTTCATCGGAGACAGGTCGGTAACGGCCTCGTCGCGACGCAGAATCAGGTCACGGATGATGGCGTCGTTGAACCGGAAGTTGTGAGTCAGCTCGTCCATCGCTGCCTGTGAACACTCGATGTTCATCAGCACGTAGTGAGCCTTGTGGATCTTGTTGATCGGGTAAGCCAGGTGACGACGGCCCCAATCTTCCAGGCGATGTACCTTGCCGCCATCTTCAGTGATGACGCTGGTATAACGCTCGATCATCGCGGGCACCTGCTCGCTCTGATCCGGATGTACCATGAAAACGATTTCGTAGTGACGCATGAGTTCTCCCTACGGTTTAAACAGCTTCCTTCTCCCGGTGGCCATACCAGTGGTTGTGGCCGGAGCGTGAAAGCAAGGAGGTGACAGCAAGTGCTGCCGGTTTCTTTTTTGCTTTATCAATAAGGCTTTACAAGAAAGGCTTGATCAAAAGCGAAGCTAACCATTGCCATACAACAGACAATAAAAAGCCACCCCTTGAAAAAGGGGTGACGTATTCTAGGCCCGCAGGCCTGTTTGTGCAAGGTTTAACCGAGGCGCTGGCGCAANGCCTCATACAGACAGACACCGGTCGCCACCGACACATTCAGACTGTCGACGTGNCCGAGCATCGGAATGTTGATCAACTGGTCACANTGTTCACGGGTCAGACGGCGCATGCCTTTACCTTCGGCACCCATGACCAGAGCAACCGGCCCCTTGAAATCAGCCTGATACAAGGTGGCATCCGCCTCACCTGCCGTACCAATCAACCACACGCCCTGGTCCTTCAACTCCCGAAGGAAACGGGCGAGATTGGTCACCCGGACAAACGGTACCGTTTCTGCCGCCCCACAGGCGACCTTTCGGGCAACCGGCGTCAACGAGGCAGATTTATCCTTGGGCACAATCACGGCCTGCACTCCCGCCGCATCGGCGGTGCGCATGCACGCACCCAGATTATGGGGATCCGTCACGCCATCCAGCACCAGCAGGAATGGCGGCTTGTCGCTGGCGGCCAACTGGGCAAGAAGATCATCCTCGGTCCACTCCCGGCTTTCCGCAACGGCAGCAACAACACCCTGGTGGACACCGGACACCCGCTCATCCAACTCTTTCCGGTGCACCACTTTCCAGGGCACCCCCAGACCGTCAAGGGCATCGGTAACCGACTTCACCCGCTTGTCCTGACGACCGGTCTGAATCCAGACCCTTTGCAACCGCTCCGGCTCTTTTTTCAACACGGCATCTACGGCATGCCAGCCGAATACATATTCCTGAGACACTGACAATCAATTCCTGCGTAACGTGTTATTTGCGACTCTTGCGCTTACGGCCCGAGCCTGACGGTTTACCTTTGGCCGATTTGGACCGGGCCTCCCGGGCAGCCTCTGCGGCCAGCTTTTCCTTGGCGCTGGCCGGCTTACCGGATTTTTGCCCTTTACCGGAGCGACCACCCTTGCCCTTGCCCCGCGGCTCGCGCTTGGACACTTCCAGCGCATCGCGGTCTGCCTTCCGGCGCCTGGGGGTGCTTACCAGCTCAAGATCGATTTTTCGGTCTTCCAGATCGACACGCACCACGCGGACACGCACTTCGTCCCCCAGACGGAAGCTGACCGCCGTGCGCTCACCAATCAGACGATGCTTGACGGCATCGTGATGGAAGTAGTCACCACTGAGCGTGGAGACGTGTACCAGACCTTCGATGTAGATATCGGACAACTCAACAAAGAAGCCAAACGGCACCACCGCGCCGATAATGCCATCGTACTCCTCGCCCACGTGATCGCGCAGGAACTCGCATTTGAGCCAGGCCATGACATCCCGTGTGGCATCGTCGGCCCGGCGTTCGGTCATGGAGCAATGCTCACCCAACTGCTCCATACGGGCATAATCGTAGGGATACTCAGCCAATTCGGGATCGTGCACCTTCGGGGACACCAGATCTTTGGTTGCCTCGGGATTATGGATCCGGGACTTGATGGCCCGATGCACAATCAGGTCCGGGTAACGTCGAATTGGCGACGTGAAGTGGGTATAACTGGCGAAGCCAAGACCAAAATGCCCGGCTTCCTCAGGACTGTACACCGCCTGGCTCAGAGAGCGCAGCATCACCATCTGGATGACATTGGCATCCGGGCGGTCGGCCACCTGACCCAGCAAGGCCTGGTAATCTGCCGATGACGGCTTGTCGCCGCCGCCCAGCTGCAATCCCAGCTCACCCAGGAACAGGCGCAGATTGCTCAGACGCTCTTCCGAAGGCCCGTCGTGCACCCGGTAAAGCGCCGGAATCTTGTGCTTCTTGAGGAAGCGGGCCGTCGCCACATTGGCGCACAGCATGCACTCTTCGACAATCTTGTGGGCATCGTTCCGGTGCACCGGAACAATTTCCTCAATCTTGCGCTGGGCATCGAAAACAATCTTGGTTTCCGTGGTCTCGAAATCAATGGCCCCACGCTCGGTGCGAGCCTTTCGCAACAACTTGTAGAGGTCATACAGGTTGTGCAGATGCGGCAGCAGATCCGCATAGTGGGCGCTGAGTTTGTAGCCCTGCTCCGTATCCGGATGCTCCAGCATGGCACTGACCTTGTTGTAGGTCAGCCGGGCATGGCTGCGCATTACGGCCTGATAGAAGGTGTAGCCGCTGATGTTACCGGCGGCACTGATGGTCATGTCGGCCACCATGCACAGACGGTCGACATCCGGGTTCAGGGAACACAGGCCATTGGAGAGCTTCTCCGGCAGCATGGGCACCACGTGGTCCGGAAAATACACCGAGTTACCGCGCTGAATGGCCTCTTCATCCAGTGGCGACCCCGGGCGGACATAATGGGAGACACATCAGCGATGGCCACCACCAACCGATAGCCACCACGGGGACGAGGCTCGCAGTAAATGGCATCATCGAAGTCACGAGCGCTCTCGTCGTCGATGGTCACCAGGCGCATGTTGCGGATATCCACCCGGTTTGCCTTGTCTTTNTCTGCCACTTCCGCGGGAATCGAGGCGGCCTGTTCACCGACCGCGGGCGGCCAGCTATGCGGGATTTCGTAGGAACGAATGGCCACATCGATTTCCATTCCCGGCGCCATGTGCTCGCCCAGAATNTCGATAACCTGGCCGGTGGGCTGGGTTCGAATCGTCGGCTGACGAATGATTTCCACCACAACATACTGGCCGTGAACCGCCTTACCCGCCTGCTCATCCGGAACCAGTATCTCGTGATTGATTCTGGCGTTCTCTGGCACTACGAAGGCGATGCCGCTTTCTTTAAAGAAGCGACCGACGATCTGGGAGGTGCGATGCTCCAGCACTTCTACAATCTTGCCTTCCCGGCGCCCGCGATCATCCACCTGATCCACCCGGGCGGCTACCCGGTCACCGTGGAATACCTGGCGCATCTGCCGGGCAGTCAGAAACAGGTCGGAGCCACCGTCATCGGGGATCAGAAACCCGAAACCATCACGATGTCCAACCACACGCCCGGTGACCAGATCCGCTTCCTCGATCGGCAGGAACGCATCACGGCGGTTACAGATCAACTGTCCATCACGGCACATCGCAATCAGACGACGGCGCAACGCTTCAATTCCTTCCGCAGACGTCTGCCCGAGCTCCTGACACAGGGTCTCGTGCGTGGCCGGCGCGCCCCGCTCTTTCAGATGTTGGAGAATGTACTCCCGACTCTGGATGGGGTTGTCATATTTCTGGGCCTCACGCTGGGCATGAGGGTCACTTTGTTTGTTCTTCCTGGAAACCATTCGGATCCTTTCTGTCTCACCGCAAACCGTGCGGCATCATTCATGTTTGATGCAGTATAACGTTGGGATGGGAATGCTGCCTAACAAGGGCGCCAATATAGGCACAAATACCCTGAAATCGTCAGACTCTGCCGCCGAAACTTTTTTGAAAAAAATGTTTGACAGCACCTGAACGAATCATTAAAGTACGCGCCATCGGTTGAGGGGCAACTCCTCACCACTGGCAGAAACGCTAGGTTTTCAATAAACTATACGCGAATCTGCAAATCACCTGCCGAGGTGGTGAAATTGGTAGACACGCTAGCTTCAGGTGCTAGTGGGGGCAACCCCGTGGAGGTTCAAGTCCTCTCCTCGGCACCATTCTTTTTGAATGGCCTTTCCGAACAAAGACTTACCCTAGAATCAATAGCTTAGATGTCTCTCTGGTACACATTGATGGTACACAGAGGGTTTTGCTGTGGGTTTACGAATGTGCTCTCCCAAACGTCCTCCGAATAGCAAGTACTACTGGATACGCAAGCGCGTACCTGATGACCTCCGCCCTATAGTTGGCAAGCGTGAAATCAAGAAATCGCTGGGCACCTCAGACCCCAGAGAAGCCAAACGCATAGCTATTACCGTCTGCGCTGAGATTGATGCCACCCTGGAAAGAGCCAGACGCTCCCTGACCATGGGAGCAGCAGAGATTGAAGCACTGAAAGGCGAATACCTGCGGGAACGACTAGAAGCCATAGTCAAAGAAGCTCAAAGGAACCATTGGTCAACTGAAAGCTTTGAGACCGCCACTTACCCACTCGTAGACAGCCTGGAGGCCAAGATACCGGCCAATCTGGACGAGCTGGACTATGAACAGGCCAAGTCTGCAGTGATGTCTGAATGGGGTCAGAAAGCGATTGAACCGATTCTCAAACGCCACAACCTCAACCCGTCACCTGGCACGAGATCACGGATTGGCGAGGAGGTCTTCAAAGCCGAGCTTGAGGCCTATAGAGCCGCCTACGCCAAGATGTTCTATGACCCACATTGGACACCTCCAAGCTACGCCTCAACGTCCATCGAAGACACGTCGACGTTACTGGAACTGTTCAA
>JGI12534J12829_1000162_pt1 | contig 12890 bp, 9 predicted proteins | sample TtanPargueraPR_6_FD_12829 | JGI IMG/M metagenome (IMG submission 12829)
AAGACTTTTGACTATAAGCCTTTGGTTGAAGGCCCCGCATATAGCGAGGCCTTCAGGGGTACTAACTGGTGTCAGAACACCAGTATAGCTGGTGCTGCGAATTTTGCCGGTCAGGTGGCTCTTTGCAGCAACAGGTTCCGGATATGGCCAATTGCCTTTGTGGGGTTCAGGCCCTTCGGACACACACTGACACAGTTCATGATGCCACGGCAGCGGAACACGCTGAACGGATCGTCCAGGTTCGCCAAACGCTCTGCCTGGGCGGTATCACGGCTGTCGGCCAGGAAGCGATAAGCTTGCAACAGACCAGACGGACCGATGAACTTGTCCGGATTCCACCAGAAAGACGGGCAAGCGGTCGAGCAGCAGGCACAGAGAATACACTCGTACAGGCCGTCCAGCTTCTCACGATCTTCCGGAGACTGCAGACGCTCGATGGCTGGCGCAGGGTTGTCATTCACAAGGTACGGCATCACTTTTTCGTACTGCTTGTAGAACAGGCCCATATCAACCACCAGATCACGAATGACCGGAAGACCAGGCAGCGGGCGCAAAACCAGCTTGTTGTTCTTGACCACATCGGAAACCGGCGTGATGCAAGCCAGGCCGTTCTTGCCATTCATGTTCATACCATCTGAGCCGCAAACGCCCTCACGACAGGAACGGCGAAATGCGACAGTCGGGTCCTTTTCCTTGGCCAGCGCCAAAACATCCAGAACCATCAGATCTTTGCCTTCCGGCAACTCAATCTCAACGTCCTGCATGTAAGGGGCGTTGTCAGTTTCCGGGTTATAACGGTACAGACTTACCAACATTTTCAGGATACCCCCTTAGTAGGTCCGGATCTTCGGCTCGAAGGTCGGAACCGTTTTCGGTGCAAAGTTCACGTCACGCTTGCCAACGCGCTTGTCCAGCGGGAAGTACATGGAGTGCTTCAGCCAGTTCTCGTCGTCACGCTCGGTGAAATCGTTACGGGCATGGGCACCGCGACTTTCTTTACGCTCAATCGCAGACTTGGCGGTCGCATAGGCAACTTCGTACAGGTTGTCCAGTTCCAGCGCTTCGATACGGGCGGTGTTGAATGCCTTACTGGTATCAGTCAGCTTGGTCTTGCGAACCCGCTCACCGATTTCTTCCAGCAGCTTCAGGCCCTTCTCCATGCTTTCGCCGTCACGGAACACGCCGAAGTAGAGCTGCATGCAGTTCTGCAGGTCTTTACGAACCTGAGCCACATCCTCACCCTCACTTGCACTGTCCAGACGCTCCAGACGAGCCATGGCACGCTTGATGTCTTCGTCGCTTGCGCCGTCGACCTCGAAACCACCACGCAGCTGCTCCTCAATGTGCAGACCAGCCGCACGACCAAAGACCACCAGATCCAGCAGAGAGTTGCCACCCAGACGGTTGGCACCGTGTACAGACACACAAGCGGCTTCACCGCAGGCAAACAGGCCCGGAATCGGCTTGTCATTGCCGTTTTCATCCTGAGTCAACGCCTGACCACCAACGTTGGTCGGAATGCCGCCCATCATGTAGTGACAGGTCGGAACCACAGGCACCGGCTCTTTGACCGGATCAACGTGAGCAAAGGTACGGGACAGCTCACAGATACCCGGCAGACGCAGGTTCAGGGTTTCTTCGCCCAGGTGATCCAGCTTCAGCAGTACGTGATCCTTGTCGGGACCACAGCCGCGGCCTTCCAGAATTTCCAGAACCATGGAGCGGGCAACAACGTCACGACCAGCGAGATCTTTGGCGTTCGGAGCATAACGCTCCATGAAACGCTCACCTTCGGAGTTGATCAGGTAACCACCCTCACCCCGGCAACCCTCAGTTACCAGCACACCGGCACCGTGGATACCGGTCGGGTGGAACTGCCACATTTCCATGTCCTGAACCGGGAAGCCGGCACGCAGGGCCATACCGATACCGTCACCGGTGTTGATCAGGGCATTGGTGGTTGACGCATAAATACGACCGGCGCCACCGGTCGCCAGAACGGTCGCCTTGGCCTTGATGTAGCAGACTTCACCGGTCTCAATTTCGATACCGACAACACCGACCACTTCATCTTTACTGTTCTTGACCAGGTCCACGGCGTACCACTCGTTCAGGAACGAAGTGCCGCCCTTGAGGTTAGCCTGGTATAGCGTGTGCAGCAGAGCATGACCGGTACGGTCGGCTGCGGCACAGGTACGGGCAGCCTGGCCGCCCTTGCCGTAGTCCTTGGACTGACCACCGAACGGACGCTGATAGATACGACCCTGCTCGGTACGGGAAAACGGGAGACCCATGTGCTCGAGCTCGAACACTGCCTGCGGACCGACAGAGCACATATACTCAATCGCGTCCTGGTCACCGATGTAGTCAGAACCTTTCACAGTGTCGTACATGTGCCAGCGCCAATCGTCGTTGGGATCAGCGCTTGCGATCGCACAGGTAATACCGCCCTGGGCGGATACCGTGTGCGAACGGGTCGGAAATACTTTCGTGATACACGCGGTATCGAGACCGGATTCGGTCAGCTGGAGGGCGGCTCGCATACCGGCACCGCCACCACCGATAACAATCGCGTCGAACGACATGGTCTTGATGTTAGCCATCGATTAAAGCCCCCAAAGAATCTGAATGCCCCACACGACATATACAAACATTACGAGCACACAGGCTGCCTGAAGCAGAAAACGCGGCATCGCGGATTTGATGTAGTCGGTAGAAACTGTCCACAAGCCAACCCACGCGTGCCCGGCAATGGACAGCAGCGCAAGCAGACTGAAGATCTTGAACCATCCCTGAGCAAACAACGCAGACCACGCCTGGTAGTCAACATCGGTGGTCACAAAGAAGCCAAGCAGGAACAGCGTGTACAGAGCTAATACGTAGGCTGTTACGCGCTGGATGATCCAGTCCTGAATACCGTTACGACCAATATTCGTTACACTGTTCATGCCCATACCCAGACTCCTGCCAGAACGATGAGAACAACGGAAACCGCAATCGTGGCTTTCGCGGCGAGGCGCCCGCTTTCAAGCTCTTCGCCAATACCAGCGTCCATCAACAGGTGTTTGATACCTGCAACCAGGTGGTACAGCAGAGCAGACAGGATGCCCCAGATGATCAGCTTCGCCAGGAAGCTGTCCAGCAGCTCATTCACCCGGTTAAAGCCATCTTCTCCGGAAAGGGAGAGATCCAGGCCGTACATCAGGAAGGCAACACCTACGAAGATGATGATGCCGCTGATGCGATGCAGGATCGAAGTAATGGCTGGCAGCGGGAAATGAAACTTGCCGAGATCGAGATTTACTGGTCGTTTGCTATTCACAGCGCTCTCACACTCTCTCTTGGTTCCGCGGGACCGCAAAACGGTGGCGGATGGTTGGTATGTTGGGACCGGAGAATCGGTACGATACCGATAACCGATTGGTTCAGGAGGGCGGATGACTACCCGGTAGCTTGCTATACTCAAGCCAATAAGCCGGTGCATCCCCGATTCCGGGCTACGGATTATAAGGAGACACCCCGGTAATTACAAACTTGCAATCGCCCTCCAGGCCTTGCAGCTTGCAGCCTCTACCCATCTATAAGGCTTATTGACAAAACCAATTTCCGCCCCAGGGGCCCGATATTCCGGATATCCCTCATTTACAAACGGGAAGAAATTTGCCGTTTTCTCCGCCAGTGCATTGACAAAAAAAGCTGACGCCCTATATTTTGCCGCCAGTTTTGCGATAATACGCGCTTTCTGGCGCATCTACACATGCAGAAAAGCTGTTATAGCTAATCAGACAGGAGAGCACCATGACCGACAGGAAAGCCACGCTCTCGGTGGGAGATAAGTCCATTGAGCTACCGGTTTATTCCGGCACCGTCGGCCCTGACGTTATTGACGTACGCGGCCTGGTACAGGAAGGCGTTTTCACTTACGACCCCGGATTTGTATCCACCGCAGCCTGCGAATCGGCCATCACATACATCGATGGCGCCAACGGTGTGCTGCTGCACCGCGGCTACCCCATTGACCAGCTGGCCGAGCACTCCGACTTCCTGGAAGTCTGCTACCTGCTGCTGAACGGCGAACTGCCCAGCGAAGAAGAAAACAAGCGGTTCCACGACACCATCAAAAACCACACCATGCTGCACGACCAGATGCGCAACTTCTTCAACGGCTTCCGCCGTGACGCGCATCCAATGGCCATCATGTGTGGCGTCGTGGGCGCGCTGTCTGCGTTCTATCACGACCAGATGGACGTTTCCGATCCCAAGCAACGTGAAATTACCGGCCATCGCCTGATCGCGAAAATGCCGACCATTGCGGCATGGTGCTACAAGTATTCCATGGGTCAGCCGTTCATGTATCCACGGAACGACCTGTCCTACGCAGAGAACTTTCTGCACATGATGTTTGGCACTCCGTGCGAAGAGTACAAGCCAAATCCTGTTCTGGCCAACGCCATGGACAAGATCTTCATTCTGCACGCTGACCACGAACAGAACGCGTCNACNTCCACCGTTCGCCTTGCAGGCTCTACCGGCGCCAACCCATACGCCTGTATTGCGTCCGGCATTGCCGCNCTCTGGGGCCCGGCTCACGGCGGNGCGAACGAAGCGGTACTGGACATGCTGGCCGAGATCGGCGACGAGTCCAACATCGAGAAGTTCATTGCCAAGGCAAAAGACAAGGACGANCCGTTCCGCCTGATGGGCTTCGGCCACCGGGTTTACAANAANTTCGATCCACGCGCCAAGGTCATGGCTCAGACTGCCCACGAAGTATTGAGCGAACTCGGCCTGGAAAACGATCCGCTGCTGAAAATTGCCCAGCGCCTCGAAAAGATCGCCCTGGAAGACGAGTACTTCGTTCAGCGCCAGCTGTATCCGAACGTCGACTTCTACTCAGGCATCATCCTGAAGGCCATCGGTATTCCGACCTCCATGTTTACCGTTATCTTCGCTATGTCCCGTACCATCGGCTGGTTCTCCCACTGGAACGAAATGGTCAGCGGTGCCAACCGTATCGGCCGTCCGCGCCAGTTATATACCGGCTCGCCGAAGCGGGATTACCCGAAGAAGTAAGCACACCGCTTGCCTTCAACCAGAAAAAAGCCGCTGACTTCAGCGGCTTTTTTTATTTCCCGGTCAGTCTTTCGCCATGCTAACGACAGTCCGCCGGCAGTAGTTTTTCAACAGCGTTCTGACCATAGCAACTCCAGAATAACCCGTTATCGGTGACCTCCGGCTCCAGAACGATGTATTCCGACTCTCCGGTTTCATCAACCCCCATCTCAATGCCGATCATACCACCGTCATAGACATCGATAGTATAGTTTTCGCCAGAGCCCCCGAAGGTACCGCCATAACCAAGCTCCGCCATCGAGCTCGGCCAGGCCTGATGTTCACTGACATAGGCATCGACAGAATCCGTAACCCCCAAGCCTTCCAGGTAGGCATCCTGATAGCGACTTCTCTCTACGTATTCCTGATACTGAGGAATCGCAACAGCGGCCAGTATGCCAACAATGGCCACCATCACGAGCAAGGACGCAGCCCCTCCCCCAACCCCGAGCCTCGGGACGAACAGAGCGAAAAACCAGGCTAACTTGCTCCGCCCCGGGTGAGATACTTCACGCCCTTCCGATAGGGCAATGGCCGCTGCCATCCGCTTGGTGAGCCAGGGGTAGTCTCCCGTTATTTCGTTGAAGGACATCCAGAAGCCGTTGGTCACAGCCACTTGCCCTACAAATGCGTCCACGTTGATGGTTTGCCAGCGGGTATCGCCTGCAGCGATTGCTGCCAGCGCTGCCTTGATGTCGTCCGGTGACTGACAGCAGGCTACACCGTAGCGATCACACGTGTATTCTTCGGCACGCCGCAACGCCGGCCCGATGACAGGCAGCCAGGCCGCGGGTGCCAGCACCGGCCCCCAGGAAAGATGGCGCCGGTGAATATGACCCAACTCATGACCTATGTAGAAATCAATGGCGTCCGGGCGCGCCTCCAATGCATCAACGACATCGGTGAACAAGACAACAAAATGACGACCAAGAAACTTGGTCGCGAGCGCATTGAAAAAATCAGTCCGCAGCAGGTAGGCTTCCGGTACCTCCTTTACCCCAACCTTTTCGCAACAACGAACAAGTCGGTCATAGAGGTCCGGATATTGCTCGCGACTGATTCGCACCCCAGACCCCTTCAGGTGTGAGATGAAGGCCGAATGGGCAAAGAGAAAGAACACGTACCCCACTAACAGATACAGCAAGACTATACCCAGCGTACCCAGTATCAGAGCCAGCCAGATGGCCACAGCAAGCACCGCCGTCACCAGCAACAACGGTTTTTCATGTTTGTATACCAGATTCATTTACTTCCCTCACGAATAAACTACAGGCGGCATCACGGCCTCCCCCATTCGCTTAACAACAAGGACAAGAAGTACCGAGAGACCAAAAAAACTAATTTCTCACGGCCTGTACGCATCCATGCGGCTAGCCTGCTAAGTATAAGAATGCCTTGAAGCGCCTGCTATCGTATGCGCCTGAAATAAGCAGATAGTTTACCGGTCTGTGATTGGCGTCATGCCTGCGTTGACCATTCTGTGAGCCCCGACCAATGGATAGCCCGCGAGCGGTCGAAAAGGGTTTCAATCCTTTCGGCTCGATTTCATAATCAAAGCACACTGACACTCACCGACTGGAGCAAATCAATGACAACAACGGTAGCGTTTATTGGCCTGGGCGTAATGGGTTATCCCATGGCGGGGCATTTGGCAAACGCAGGACTTTCTGTCCGTGTCTGGAACCGGTCTGGCGAGAAGGCAAAACAATGGGCGTCAGAACATTCAGGGGCCGCATGTGATTCGATCGCGCTCACTGTCAGAGACGCAGATTTTGTCATGACCTGTGTTGGCGCTGACAAAGATTTGATCGAAGTATTTGAAGGCGACGAGGGAATCATCGCAAACGCTCCCGAGGGAGCCATCCTGATTGACCACACGACGGCATCTGCAGGGATTGCCGAACGCCTGGCCAAGTCCGCTGGCGCCCGCAAACAGGCTTTTATCGATGCGCCGGTCTCGGGCGGTCAGCAAGGCGCCCAGAATGGCGCACTCACCATCATGTGCGGCGGCCCCGAGCAGGCGTTCGAAAAAGCCAGGCCGGTCATGGCGCACTACGCTCGTGCGCTCAACCTGATGGGCCCGGCGGGCAGCGGACAGAAAACCAAGATGGTTAACCAGATTGCCATTGCCGGGTTGGTTCAGGGGCTTTCAGAGGCGCTGCACTTTGCCGAACAGGCAGAGCTGGATGTACGCAAAGTGGTGGATGTGATTTCCAAAGGTGCAGCCCAGTCCTGGCAGATGGAAAACCGTTCGGGAACCATGATTGACGGTGAGTTCGATCACGGGTTTGCGGTTGACTGGATGCGAAAGGATCTGGGGATCTGCCTGGAGGAGGCGAGAAAAGTGAATGCGTCGCTGCCGGTTACCGCACTGGTAGACCAGTTCTACGCAGACGTGCAATCCATGGGCGGGCGGCGCTGGGACACATCGTCTCTCATACAGAGACTACGCAAGTTCCGTTAACGCGCCAGCGTATACGAGAATAACACACCCTCGCCTTCTCAAAGGCGGGGGTGCGCCCCCATCTGGCCTACTTTTTCTTGTCTCGCGGCACCCAGCGACCATTTTCATACCACGCTGACCACCCCGTCGCCTTGCCGTCTTTCTCCGACATGACGTACTGCTCTTTTGATTTTCGGCTGTAACGGATCACCGTCGGATTGCCTTCGGGGTCCTTTTCCGGGGCATCCATCAGATAATCGTATTTCGGGTCGACTTCCTTTCGGTGCGGTTTGATCTCCATCACCAGTGGCGGCCGGGTTTCCCGATTTTTCGGGAATTTACTGGCCGCCAAAAACAGGCCGGACGCCCCATCACGAAGTACGTAGGTATCGTCCACCTTATCGCACTTGAGCTCTGGCATCGGCACCGGGTCCATTTTGGGGGGTGCCGGCTCACCATTTTTCAGCAACTTACGGGTGTTCTTGCATTCGCTGTTGGTACAACCGAAGTACTTGCCGAATCGGCCGGTCTTGAGCTGCATCTCGGAGCCACACTTGTCACACTCCAGCGTCGGCCCATCATAACCTTTGATACGGAACGTACCCTCTTCAACCTCGTACCCTGAGCAGTCCGGATTGTTACCACACACGTGCAGCTTGCGCTTCTCGTCGATCAGATAGCTGTCCATGGCCGTTCCGCATTTCGGACAGCGGCGCTTTTTCCGGAGCAGTCGGGTTTCGCCTTCCCCTTCCACGTCGTCGTCAGCGCTCACCACTTCGTCACCAGACACAAGGTTAATGGTGGTCTTACAGCGCTCCTTGGGTGGCAGCGAATAGCCGGAGCAGCCCAGGAACACCCCGGTACTGGCCACCCGGATCTGCATATTCCGGCCACAGCTCGGGCATGGTATATCGGTTTCCGTGGGAGTATTCGCGCGCATACCGCCATCCGTCTTTTCAGCGCTTTCCAGCTGATTACGGAATTTGGCGTAGAAGTCATTCAGCACTTTTTTCCACTGAACATCGCCCTCGGCGATCTCGTCCAGCTCATCTTCGAGGCGCGCGGTGAAATCGTAATCCATCAGATTCGGGAAGGATTCCGCCAGTCGCTCGGTAACGATTTCGCCCATCTTCTCCGCGTAGAAGCGGCGATTCTGAAGCTTTACGTAGCCCCGATCCTGAATAGTAGAAATGATGGACGCATAAGTGGACGGCCGGCCGATCCCCTGCTTTTCGAGCTCTTTGACCAGGCTGGCTTCGGTGTACCGGGGCGCAGGCTTGGTAAAATGCTGGGTCGGATCCAGTTTCTTGAGATCCAGGGGCTGATCCACCTTGATATCCGGCAATGCCACGTCTTCATCTTTCTTGGAGGACTGCGGCGCAGCCTTCAGGAAGCCGTCAAACTTGACGATTCGGCCCCGGGTGCGCAGCTCGTAGTCGCCGTTGGCCACCACAATAGAGGTACTCAGGAATTCGGCATCTGCCATCTGACAGGCAATAAACTGGCGCCAGATCAGGTCGTAGAGCTTCTCTGCGTCTTTTTCCAGGCCGGTAATATCCGTTGGCCTGCGAGCAACATCGGTCGGGCGAATCGCTTCGTGAGCTTCCTGAGCGCCTTCCTTGCTGCCGTAGACCCGCGGCTTCTCAGGCAAATAACGTTCGCCGAACTGCTTCTGGATGAACTCTCGACAGCTGACTACAGCATCCTGGCTGAGATTGGTGGAATCCGTACGCATGTAGGTAATAAAACCGGCCTCGTACAATCGCTGAGCCAGCATCATGGTTTTCTTGACACTGAAACCCATGCGGTTACTGGCCGCCTGCTGCAGCGTGGAGGTAATAAAGGGGGCAGACGGACGGGATCGGGTCGGCTTGTCTTCGCGCTTGGCCACCTTGTAGCCGCCAGCCTTGAGCCGCTCGACGTGTTCCTTGCTCTGAGCCTCGTTGACAGGGCGGTAGGGCTTGTCGTTATAACGGGTTACTTCGAAGCGCACCGGGTCTTTGGCGCCCTCGGCAGCAAGGTCTGCATGCAATTGCCAGAACTCTTCCGGAACAAACTTACGGATCTCCCGCTCCCGTTCCACAATCAGTCGCACAGCGACGGATTGCACACGGCCCGCTGACAGACCGCGGGCAATCTTTGCCCACAACAACGGCGAGACCATATAACCCACAACGCGGTCCAGGAACCGGCGGGCCTGCTGAGCGTTCACCCGGTTGTTATCCAGGTTGCCCGGATCCTTGAAGGCTTCCTGAATCGCCCGCTTGGTAATCTCGTTGAACACCACACGACGGTATTTGTCCGGCTCGCCGCCAATGGTCTCCTGAAGGTGCCAGGCAATCGCCTCCCCTTCCCTATCCAAATCCGTTGCCAGATAGATGTGGTCGGCAGACTTGGCCAAACGCTTGAGCTCGCTGACCACCTTTTCCTTGCCGGGCAGAATCTCGTAACGGGCGCTCCAGTCATGGTCAGGATCAACACCCATACGGGCTACCAATTGCTCCCGGGCCTTACGCTTCTTGTGCTCGGCTTTCTCGTCCGGGCTCATCTTGCGCGTGGCCGCTGCCTGTTTCGCCCGTTCTTTCGGGTCTGACTGGCTGCCACTGCCACTTACGGGCAGGTCACGGATGTGGCCAACACTGGACTTCACGATAAAATCCGAGCCCAGGTACTTGTTGATGGTCTTCGCTTTCGCTGGCGACTCGACAATAACGAGACTTTTACCCATATCGGAGATCTGTATCCTTGGCGATCAATCGGTCAATATCTGAACAGAACCGTAAACTCGCATAAAAATCAGGCAACTGGAAAACACAAAGGCTGCCATTCTGTATAGGCTCACTGTTTTACAGGGTCAAGATTGGCAAGACAACCCATTCTTTGATTTCAATCAGCCTTTTTTCCGGGTTCCGTCGCATTTTGCGCGTCCGGAAACAGGAAGGCCCGGCATATGCCGGGCCTCCTGACTGAGCTCACTAATCAGATACTCCTGATCAGATACGCTCCCACACAGTGGCAATGCCCTGACCAAGACCGATACACATGGTGGATACACCAAGCTTACCGCCTTTGGCCTGCATGATATTCAGCAGTGTGGTGGAGATACGGGCACCGGAGCAGCCCAGCGGATGGCCAAGAGCAATCGCGCCGCCGTTCAGGTTCACCTTCTCTTCCATGACGCCCAGCAGTTTCAGGTCTTTCAGAACTGGCAGGGACTGACCAGCGAAGGCTTCGTTCAGTTCCCAGAAGTCGATATCTTCAACTTTCAGGCCTGCACGCTTCAGCGCCTTCTTGGTGGCCGGTACCGGACCGTAACCCATGATCGCGGGATCGCAACCAGCCACGGCCATGCTGCGGATCTTGGCAATCGGGGTCAGACCCAGAGCTTCTGCCCGCTCAGCGGACATCAGCACCATGGCAGACGCACCATCGGTCAGCTGGGAAGAGGTACCGGCAGTCACCGTACCGTTTTTCGGATCAAATGCCGGGCGCAGCTGGCCAAGGGACTCAGCTGTGGTTTCCGGACGAATGGTCTCGTCTTCTTCGATCAGCTTCACAAAGCCGTTTTCGTCGTGGCCTTCAATCGGAACGATTTCGTTCTTGAAGCGGCCTTCCTGGGTGGCCTCGTGGGCCAGGCGATGGGAACGGGCGCCGAACTCGTCCTGCTGCTCACGGGTGATACCGTGCATTTTGGCCAGCATTTCCGCGGTCAGGCCCATCATGTTGGACGCCTTGGCGGAGTACTTGGAAGCAGCCGGGTTGTGGTCGAAACCTTCGGTCATGGGTACGTGGCCCATGTGCTCAACACCACCGACCAGGAACACATCACCGTTACCAGTCTGGATAGCCTGCGCCGCGGTGTGGATAGCGCTCATGGCAGAACCACACAGACGGTTTACGGTCTGGGCAGCAGACTCGTGCGGGATACGGGTCAGCAGGGAAATCTGCCGCGCCACGTTAAAGCCCTGCTCCTTGGTCTGGTTTACACAGCCCCAGATCACATCTTCTACTTCTTTCGGGTCGAGCTTCGGGTTGCGCTCAAACAGTGCTTCAATCAGCGCAGCCGACAAAGTCTCGGCACGTACGTTGCGGAAACAGCCGTTTTTGGCACGACCCATCGGAGTCCGCACGCAATCGACGACGACAACGTCTCTCGGATTAAGGCTCATAGATCTTTCTCCGTTCGGAAATCTCGTTAGGGTTAGCCAAAGAACTTCTTGCCAGTCTTGGCCATTTCACGCAGCTTCTCGGTCGGCGCGTACAGCGGGCCAAGATCTGCGTACTTGTCTGCCAGTTCGACGAACTTGTCGACGCCCATGTCGTCGATGTAGCGCAATGCACCACCACGGAACGGAGGGAAGCCGATACCGTAGATCAGGCCCATGTCTGCATCGGCCGGGTCTTCAACAATGTTGTCTTCCAGGCAGCGAACGGTTTCCAGGCACAGAGGAATCATCATGCGGGCGATGATTTCTTCTTCATCGAAGTCTTTGCTGCCGTCAACCACAGGCTCGATCAGCTTGTAGGTTTCTTCGTCGACAACCTTCTTCGGCTTGCCCTTCTTGTCTTCTTCGTATTTGTAGAAGCCCTTGTCGTTCTTCTGGCCGTAACGGTTGTTCTCGAACATCACGTCAATGGCAGACTTGAAGTCGGCCTTCATGCGCTCGGGGAAACCCTCAGCCATAACTTCGTTGGCGTGCTTGGCGGTATCCATGCCGACAACGTCCAGCAGATAAGCCGGGCCCATGGGCCAGCCGAACTTTTCCATCACCTTGTCGATCTTCTGGAAATCGGCGCCGTCACGTACCAGCGCGGCAAAACCACCGAAGTACGGGAACAGAACACGGTTAACCAGGAAGCCCGGGCAGTCGTTGACGACGATCGGGGTCTTGCCCATCGCTTTGGCGTAGGCAACCGTAGTCGCGATAGCGCGGTCACTGGTCTTCTCGCCACGGATAACCTCAACCAGCGGCATCATGTGCACCGGGTTGAAGAAGTGCATGCCACAGAAGTTCTCCGGACGCTTCAGGTTTTTGGCCAGAAGGTTGATGGAGATAGTGGAGGTGTTGGAGGTAAGAATGGTGTCTTCGCGAACTGCATCTTCAGTTTCACGCAGAACAGCATCTTTCACCTTCGGATTCTCAACAACGGCTTCAACCACCAGGTCGACGTTCTTGAAGTCGCCGTAGTTGAGGGTCGGAGTGATCGCGTTCAGAACGTCACCCATCTGGCCGGCGTCCATCTTGCCCTTGGCAACACGCTTGGACAACAGCTTCTTGGCTTCATTCAGACCCAGCTTGATGCCGTCCTGATTGATGTCCTTCATGATGATCGG
>JGI12534J12829_1000163_pt1 | contig 12812 bp, 8 predicted proteins | sample TtanPargueraPR_6_FD_12829 | JGI IMG/M metagenome (IMG submission 12829)
TGGTTGGGCCGCGACGTGTCGGTATACATCCCCGGGCGCTTGCGCACCGGATCAAGACCGCTCAGGACTTCAATGGCATCGGCGTTGTACTGTTGCTCGCTCATAGGAATGGCATGGCTCCGCAAATGATCGTTGCGCCATAGCTTAGGGATTCAGGCTGAAAGATCAACGGTTGTTTTGTGGCTGCGCCAAGTGGTTTCAGTTTTCAAACGTCCGAACCAGTGGCTGCTCAGTCAGGCCCTGCACACGAATCTGCTGCCAGCCCCGAGGCTCAACCGCAAGTACCGCACAGGGCGAGGTAATCACCTGGGCCACCATCATGTCCGGCGCCGGTTCATTCACCCGCATGTCGAGCACCAGACTCTCGCCTTGCGCCAGCGCAGACTGGAGCCCGACGCTGTAACCGGCGGTTGGTTTCTGGCCGAGCGTGACCATCACCAGTGCCTCCCGGCTCAGATCAACCTTGCGCACCACATCCGTGGCCATATTCTGGCCACTCACATCCAGGAGTGCTTCGCGATCGGCCTCCGAACGCACAAACGCCACCCCCGGCCCCGTCAGGCCGCAATAAGCGGACTGGGTAATCTGCCGCACCATGACACCCTCACCCTCGCCGGGACCGCCCGTGGCGCTGCACGCCGCCAGAAGCAGCATCGCAGCGGAGATGATAAATGATCGAACCAGAGTCCTTTTCATTGAACTGCTTTTACTCCGTCGTTGGTCGAGGGCGCCTGGTCAGGCGGCAGTAATCTGTAACCTTTAAACCCGGGCCTGGGAAGGATATCAGGGTTGGAGGTAGAAATGGTTGGACGCGAGAAACTGGTGGTCATGCGGATATCAGACAGGCTTGACTCATCCGTAATGGAAACGATCTCACGCAAACCCGCAACCGGGTATTCTGCACAGGCTTCTCCAGGCTGGCAGATGAGGCCATCTCCGTCATGGTCTGTTCCGGCCACCAGATAGTAGTCACCCGGACGAACCTCACTCAAACGCCGCGGTTCCTCGCCATCATCAAACTCGAAACGGAAGGGATATTGGCCGGACTCAGCATCCACTACCACCTGGGATTCCGCCAGATAAAACCCGCGTGCATCAGGCTCGGTATTCACCAGCAACACAAAGTGCCGACCGGCATTTCTCGCCTCCTGATCGCTGACTAGTTGGCCAATCGCAGGAATGGACAGAGTCTCCGATGAACTGTTCACCGAATAGGAAATTTCAATAGTGCCCTTTGCCGCCTCTCCAGCCACAAGCCGGTCTCTGAGTAATGCCAGGGTCAGTGAATAGGGTCTCGAATCCAGGTTATCCGTAGTCACCGAAAGCCAGTCCGGGAGAGAACTGACCGAAACACCGGAAATCGCATCATTGCCGAAAACATTGAGATCAACCCTCTGCTGGTCCTGGCCCTCACTGCTCAACGACACCACGGCCGGGGAAGCAGAGAGTACGGTCTGCTCAAAAGTGCTGGAGGCGGCAGAGACTGCTTTGGCAGCGTCAATCACTCCGTAACCCAGAGCATCACTTCGGCTACCGTTATAATCAGTTAGCTCGCCATTTCTGAGCGCTTGGATCACCTGGGCGTGGTTAAGATCGGGACTCTCCTCCTTCATCAGGGCCAAAACGCCCGCCACATGGGGCGACGCCATGGAGGTCCCCTGAAGACCAAGATAACCCGCTCGCGGGCCAGTCGCCGTTAGTTCACCGCTGGAGCTCCAGACCACATCCGAGCTGCCATCCAGGTTCCCATCACGACTGGCATCGCCGCCCGGCGCAGCGAGATCAATCCAGCTGCCAAAGTTCGAGTAGCCCGCCAGATTGCCGGCGCCATCCACAGCACTGACAGCCAATACGTAGGGCGACGCCGCTGGATAAGATTTTACTGAGGTTGATGAATTACCTGCGGCGGCAACGAAAAGTACATCCCTCTCAACGCCTTTTTGTAGCACAGACTCCAACTGGGGAATCTCCGGCAATCCCCCCAGGCTCATATTGACGACATCGACCTGCCCCTCATTAACCACCCAGTTGATTGCCTCAATTAGATCGGAGGCTGAGCCAGTGCCGCCCTCACCCAGCACACGCACCGGGACAATACCTGAGCCAAAGGCGACGCCGCCGATACCGTCTCCATTTATAACAGCGCCAATGGTGCCAGCCACATGGGTGCCATGAAACACGTCACCGCCAATGCTGTTACCGGGATCTGCGGGATTATTGTCATTATCCACAAAGTCCCAACCGGCAATGATGTTGGCATCCAGGTCCGGGTGCCATTGGCCAGAATTAAGCCGAAGAATACCCGTATCCAAAACGGCTACATTGACCCCTGCACCACCGCCATGAACCAGTTGCCATGCCGCCGGCCCGTTGATCAAGCCATAGTGCCACTGACGGGGATAGAAAGGCTCGTTGATGGGGGTGCCTGCCTGCTGACTGCTGAACAGGTAATCCGGCTGCACCTGCGCAAAACCCGGCTTTTGCCGAAGGTTCCGGATCCAGTTCAGGGTTTCATGCTTGCGTTGGTTGGCATTGGTAATCCGGGATGCCGGGGCCGTTCGGGTTAACAGCCAGCTCTCGCCGCCGAGATGCCTGGGGGCAATGCCCTGCATGGATGCCAGCGCCATCTGCGCGCCCTGATCACCCTCCACTGTGATCAGGGCCCGGTCCTCTGCAAATTCGTAATCAGGCCATTCAAAGGAGAGGCCATTCGACGTCATGCTGACAGTTTTGGCGAGGATGTACCTCGCCGGTACAGCGCTTCGGTTCGTAATGCTGACCCTGTGATCGCGAGCCTCCGTAAAGTTCGAAAGAACGACGGAACTGCCAATTGTCGTCGTTTTCACGGGCAGTGAGTCAAGCTGCAGCTCTAGTTCTGGATCGCCCAGGCAGCTACCAAAACTCTGCAATACAAGCGTTTCGCCCGGGGCCAGCGGGACGGTGTAGGTATCGTTGGAATCGGCCGAGTAGAACAACGGCTGGCAAGCGGATTGATTGGCGGGATAGGTTCCACCACTCCCACTGACATAGCCAGCCAGCACGAAGTTTTCGGGGAGTCTCTGAGTCNCAGGTGCAGGNNTNGCCCCATCCAGCCCCAACTGGTCCATCGTGTCCTGATCAACCCGGCTGTTGGCTTCNATACTGATAACCCCGGAAAGCGGACTGGGCGGCGCTATNGGTGCAACGGCATCGGAACCGCCCGAACCACCGCCACAACCGGTGAGCAATGCCATCCCTGGCACCANAACAAAAGCAAGAATCGACAATCTCACGGCGTCTCTCTTATTCTTTGTTGAAACTGTTCACAGAGTATACGGCCAGACATCCCTGATCGACCTGTGTCAGACCTTCAAGGGCCCCATGAAAAAACCCGCGGGCCTTGGCATCGCGGGTTCTTTCATAGTACTTCGCTTCTCCTGGCCTTACAAAGCGTAGAAAAGCATGGGCACAAAGGCCACCAGCAGAAGCGTGGGAATCATCACAACCAGGGGCAGCAACAATCTCTCATAGCGGTGCCAGAAGGTGCCGGTACGTTCCGCTGCCAGCACTTCGGTTTCACCCACCACCTGCCGGGTCAGCAGGTGATTCAGGGCAACCGGCGGGCTGAGATAGCCAAGTTCAAATGCCACCAGGCAGACGATCCAGAAATGCAGTGGGTCAATGCCAATCTGCAGGGCCGGTTGGGCAATAGTGGCGGAAACCAGTATGACGGCACCGAACGGATCCATCACCATCCCGATCACCGTCAGCATGACCACGATTACCAGCATGGCAATCCAGGGGCTGGTCAGATCCTCCGGGAACAGGGCATGAACAATATCAGAACGCTCAAGAATACCGCCCAGACAGATAGAGAAACCAATCAGCGCCAGTAGTGCGCCAATGTGCACAGCCGAATCGCTGGCAGCCGCTGTGCTTCGGGAGAAAAACGCACTGGTACGGCTCTGGCCTTCGTCACGGCTATTCCGGCCGGCGTCCAGGGCAACCAGCGCCAGCATAACCAGCGGCAGAATCAAAGGCGCGCTGTACTCGTTGAATTGAAGCCCCAGGATCGCCCAGATGGCCAGGATCACTGCCGTTGCCGTCAGTGCGTAGGGCAACAACGGTCGCAGCTCCATGACGGCCGCGCGGAAAGCACCCGGGGCCGGCCTTGGTCTCCAGTTGCCTTCGGTTTTGCACACCACAAAGGAGAACAGGGTGGCCGACATGATGAACACCCAGAACCCCCATCCATACATTTCGGTGGTCGTCACTTCCTTGTTCAGTGCGGCAACCACCACGATCAGCAAGCAGGGATTGAGCACCACCCCAAGGCTGCCAGACATGGCGGTCGTAGCCAGTGACAATTGACGCCCTGCCCCGGCCCGCCGAAGCTCGTCGTAGACAACCCCGCCCACGGCCAGAATGAAAATGCCGGAGGCTCCGGTAAATGCTGTCGGGAAGGCAGTGGCAAAGATGATCACCGAAGCCAGCAAGGGTGCGGGCAGATTGAAGGGCTTCACCAGATTCAGCAACAGCTCCGGAACCCGGGTCTGTTTGAGCATCATACCCACCAGCACGTACAGTCCGATGTTGATGAACATGGACGACAGGTTCGACATCATGCCGAAGTAGATTGCCAGCCCGGAGGAGTAGCCATCCACAAAGAAAAAATAGCTCATGGCAATGAAGCCCATGGTGCAATACAGCGGCACCACAAGGCCGGAAGCCAGCGCCAGACTGCCCGCCCTCATTCGCTCCGGCACATAGACGAAGCGAAAAGCATTGATGATCATGAACAGCCCGAACACGCCTGCCCAGGCGTACTGCAGGACAATGTTCGCCTCAGACCCCGGAGACTGAGCCAGCCGGCCCATGTANGCGTTCAATGACAGCACCATCAGGCCNTTGATGACGAACTGCACGCCCTGGCTTAAACGCCACTCCGCCCGATTGCGGGGCAGACGCAAAGCAATGTGGTCGGCATCCATTGCGGCAATGGCNGCAGCCAGAGCAAACATGCCGATAAACAGGAACTTGGTCAGGTCNATGTTATCGAGCAGNAAGTCGGCCAAACCCTGCTCTACAGCCTTGTAGACACCGAGCGCCCAGGTGGCGTGTTTCTGGTTTTCNGCAAACTGCANGTGGCGNTGCTCNCACAGCGCCAGGTTACTCTNCAGGGACTGCCGGATAGCCTGGGGATCCGGCGGCGAACTGAACAGGTCNTCCGGGTCTGGCTTATAGGCCNGGACCCGTCGCTCTACCTCTTTATCAATGTCCATGAAAAGGTTGCAGGTAGGCTCTGTTGCATCCGGATTGAGCAGGTAATAGTTAGGCCAAACCTGCTCGCCGACCCATAGCAACCGGGAGTGGAGCGAGTTGCCCATCCCCAGCAGCAGGGTGGCCAGAAGCAACAGCAGCAGAATCATCCCATGCAACCTGTGCATGGGATACAACGTTCTTACGCCGGTTGCAGTCATTGCGCGCCAGTTCATGGTCAGGCTCTCCGCTTATTCCCGGTTTTCCGCTGTNCACTCGGAGGCGCCGGGATTGCTGGCACATCGGATCTTGCTGAGCAGGCTCAGCATTTTCGGGTGATAAACGTTGGGAGCTCCGTCAACCCCATCGCGCATTTCCAGACGGTTCTGGCGGAACATCTCCTGGTAACCAACGATGTCCTTTTCCGGGATCCGTATCCACTGCTCNTCNGGAATCCCGTTTTCCTGGCTTTTAATCAGATTCATTGCCTGTGGGTACATGCCCCAGGCAACTTCCCGAGCCTTCTGGGCCATGTCGTCTTCGACCACGCCATCACGGGCAATGATCTGAATGGTCAGCTGGGCCAGCGGGTAGTCGACAATGCCACCCTTGTCACCGATCCCCTTGTACAGCTCCAGNGCCTGGTAGGCGAACGCNGGCGCATAGGCAGTATCAACCGACCCATTGTTGAACTTGCCAGCAAAGTTGGTGATATCAGAGGGAACCACCGTCGCTTTTACATAGTTCACCATGTGGATGGCGTCTTTCTGGTAGTCCAGGGTGGCAATACGCTTTCCGGCCAGTTCGCCCGCTGTATCAATGCTGCGATCATTCACAAACAGATAACCGGCACCCGCCGGTACAATGCCCAGTACCTCATAGNCACCGTCCTTCATNAGNGACGCNGCCTTGGGCTGNGCCAGGGTGGCCAGCAGGGTTTTCAGGTCGTCNTAACTTGGCAGGGCACCGACNGCACTGATGCTTCCGGTNAAACGNTTGAANGGGCGAATACGGATGTCNGTCGCNGCGACGGCATCNCACTGGCCNGCGTTGAANTCGCCAATGGCCACGCCTTCATCNGTGTAGGGCTTGAGNTGGAAATCNACCCCATGGGCTTTCATTTCCAGAGCGTAGTCCTTGACCATGTTGTANACGTCGCCGTTAGCGCCGATGACATCAAACACACACATGGAAACCGACTGGGCAGATGCCAGTGGTGCGACAATGGCAAGAGACAAGGCTGCAAGGGATTTGCGAATCATGACGACCTCCGGGTCATTCTTGTGTTTTTGATCTTTAAGTCATAGATAACTGAAAGGCCAGCCTCAGAGCAGGCCTTCCAGATCCATGGTTTCAACGTTCTCGGTATTGCGCTCCGGACTCATCTTGCCGAAGAAGGTCCGTGGTGTGCGGTGGCCGTAGTTGGCGCTCCAGTGTTTGTCCGATGCGAACTGGACAATCCTGCGGGCCACTTCGTCCACCAGCCGATATTCCTCCCAAACCTCGATGCGCTCTTCAGCCTCTGCGAATTCCGAAATGGCCTGTGCCAGCACCTGCGGTCGTCCAAAGGTTTCCGCAGCGACTACCTGAACGGCGTAAGAGGCACGGATACCGGACTCAACACTCAGCTCTGCGCTGTTTTCCATCACCTGCCAGGGGTCTGGAGACAGGTCCGGTCGGGTGTCAGGCAACAGTAACCAGACGAGGGCGCGAACGGCGTTGGGCAGACCGCCCCATTTTTCATTATCCACGCACTGGGCGGCACGCTCGGCCTGGGGCGCAATGTTGCGGGGCACACCCGCCAGGGCGCCGGAGTTGGAGTCGTTCACAATGGCCTGCATCCCTGTTAGTAGCCCGAGCAGGAACGTGAGTTCGTCCTGATCACTGAAAAGGAACGGGCATTCCAGAGGTTCGGCTGCCGGGTCAAAATCGTAGGCGGCCATGGCACGCTTGAAGGCTTCGTAGCGGCGCTCAGCGGTGCGCGCGTAGAGTCTTTTTGAGACTTCCCGGGCATCTTTGGCGGCGGGAACATCGCCACGGTATTCCGCCCGCAGATAAGCCAGTTCAGCCTCCCAGGCCCGGTATTCCATGCAATTCGCCGCCAGCAGCATGAGCAGGGAACCGGTTGAATCCGGTGCATCAGTGACTCTCGAAAACGAGTAAACCAGCGGATCCGTGCCCTCACCCAGCGCACAGGCCATGCCCGGATCGGACATCTGCATAACGTAGGGGGTTGCCTCGGACTCCGAGTAGTTCGACAACACGATGCCGGTGGTGGTGTAGATAGGGTTGGCAGAACATCCGGCCAGCAGCAGTACCGAACTTCCCAGCATTGCCTGGCGAACACGAGCCGAGAACCGACGCGCTTGAGAGACCATTGAGGAGATCATAATTCGACCTGTCTGACATTGTTTTTGTATGTAAGGGAGTGCGAGAAATTCTTATCACATTTGATTCTCGTCAATCCGTGAACCAGCTCCGGATACCTCTGGCCAGAGCTCGAACGAGAGCAAGAATGCGAGGAATATTGTCAGACAGAAATGGCTTTATTGCCGAAACCGACATGCCGATCAGGCCAATGGCCCGGGATGAATCGAGTTATTTTATTATTTATTGATTTATAACAATGAGTTAAATATGTAGCGTATTTCGGAACAAGCGTGCCACTTTGTGACTTGTGCACATTAACATTGGTCAAGACCCAGCATCGCCATCACCTGATCGGTCAGTCCATCGAGGGTCAGACCACCCCGTTCCGGGCGATACCAGGTGACCGTCCAGCTCAGGGCGCCGGTCAACATTCTTCGGGTAATGAAAGGGTCCGCTCCAAGCTGGTGTTCCTTCGACAGCTGTTGGAGCGTAGACAACCACAGGTCTTCATAGATATCCCGCAACTCCAGCACTTCAGCCTGGGAGCTTTCCGAAAGACTGCGCCACTCATACACCAACACCGCCATGGCCTCTCCGGTCTGGCCGTTAATCGACTCCAGTTCTGCCCTGATCAGCGCCCGCAGTTTTTCTCTCGCTGAATCCGCCTGGTCGGCAGCGGCCTGCATCAAGGCGGTATTCAGCCGAATGGTCTCGACCATCACCGCCTTGAGAATTTCCTCCTTGGTGCGGAAATGGTGGAACAAGCTCCCTGACTGAATACCCACAGCCGCCGCCAGATCCCGCACCGTCGTGCGCTCGTAGCCTTTATCCCTGAACAGTCTTGCTGCTTCGTTTAACAGGCGCCCGCGGGCGCTGGCGGGATCAGACACAAGTTGCTCGGCAATGAGGGATTGCAGGATTGGGTTCTGGTTCACAAAGGCCATCCGGTTGTCTTGCTGGGACTTTTTATTCTACCCGAGATTTGCCTGTTTACAAACCAAGCGCTTGCTTGGTATTGTCGTTTCGATCGTTGGATAACCTCTCGCCAGTGCGGGTATCAGAACAAGGCCAAGAACATGTCAGACGCCAACAAAACCATCCGTATCGGTTGCTCCGCCGCTTTCTGGGGCGATACCGAAACCGCCGCTGCCCAACTGGTACGCCAGGGCAATATTGATTACCTGGTCGCCGATTACCTGGCCGAGATCACCATGTCGATCATGGCCGGCCAGAAGATGAAAGACCCGACTCAGGGCTACGCCCGGGATTTTGTGCAGACGGTGATGGCGCCTCTGCTCGGCGAGATAAAGGATAAAGGCATCCGGGTTCTGGCCAATGCCGGTGGAGTAAACCCGGTGGCTTGCCGCGATGCTCTGCAGGCCCTGTGTGAAAAGGCCGGCGTCGATATGAAGATTGCGCTGGTGCTCGGCGATGATCTGTTGATGAAAAAGAAAAAGCTGGGCGATGCCGGCATTACTGAAATGACCACCGGTCAGCCCTTCCCCGCCATGATGGTGAGCCTGAACGCCTATCTGGGTGCGCCCGGCCTGGTGGCGGCCCTGGAACAGGGTGCCGACATCATTATCACCGGCCGTGTCGCAGACAGTGCGCTGGTGCTGGCGCCGCTGGTGCATGAATTCGGCTGGCGCTGGAACGACTACGACAAACTGGCCCAGGGCAGCCTGGCCGGGCATTTGCTGGAATGCGGCGCCCAGTCTACCGGCGGTAATTTCACCGACTGGGAACAGGTGGCTGATGGCTACGCCAATATGGGCTTTCCCATCGCCGAGGTCAGCGCCTCTGGCGATTTTGTGATGACCAAGCCCGAGGGCACCGGCGGCATGGTCAGCAGGGGCACTGTGGGCGAGCAGCTGGTGTATGAGATTGGCGACCCACGGGCTTACCTGCTGCCAGATGTAACCTGCGATTTCACTCAGGTGACACTGGAGGAAATCGACAAGGACCAGGTCCGGGTGTCCGGTGCCAGGGGACTGCCGCCGACGGACAGCTACAAGGTGTCAGGCACCTGGCCAGATGGATTCAAGTGCACGGTGACGTTCCTGCTGGCCGGCCTTGATGCCCGCGCCAAAGCACAACGAGTGGCGCAAGCTATTCTGGCCAGGACGTCAGCGATGTTTGCCGAGCGCGGCCTGCCGGATTATTCCGAAACCAGTATCGAATTGCTGGGCACCGAGACTACCTATGGCCCCCATGGCAAGGGCGACCAATGCCGGGAAGTGGTGGTGAAGATTGCCACCGCCCATCCGAAGAAAGAAGCCCTGGTGCTGTTTTCCAGGGAAATTGCCCAGGCCGCTACCGGTATGGCGCCTGGCATCACCGGTATTGTCGGCGGTCGGCCAACCGTGTGGCCGAAGATTCGTTTGTATTCCTGCCTGGTACCGAAGTCGGAGGTGGCGGTTTCGGTGGATCTGGCTGGTGAGAAGTCTGAGGTGGAGGTAGCGACCGAAGGTGGTTTCAATCCGGGCGATCTCGCGGCTGAGCCGGAGTCCCGGATGGAGGTGGCAGCGGATACCACAGTGCCGCTGATCAAGCTGGCTTGGGCGCGGTCCGGGGATAAGGGCGATCACAGCAATATCGGGGTAATCGCGCGGGATCGAGAGTATGTTCCTTATATTGAGGCTGCGTTAACGGAACAGGCGGTGGCCGAGTGGATGGCTCATACGCTGAATCCCGAATCCGGCAAGGTGACTCGCTGGTCTATGCCTGGGTTGCATGCGTTCAATTTCTTGCTGGAGCACAGTCTAGGTGGCGGCGGTGTGGCGTCGCTTCGGATTGATCCGCAGGGTAAGGCGTTTGCTCAGCAGTTGCTGGAGTTTCCGGTGCCTGTGCCTTCGAATCTGGTTCCTCAATGAATGTATTAACCCCGGTTCTGGGGCAAGAGCCCCGACAGGGCATTACTTCCCTGAGCTTGGGTGCAAGCGCCCCACCGGGGTACAGCCTTCCGGGACACGCCGTAAATACGTCCGTGTAGGCTTGAGCGCAGCTTCCCTGCTGCGCACAGTCCCGGAAGGCTGTACCCCGGCGGAGCGCCCGAACGTTTTTCGTGGATTCTTTGGATTGGAATAGGGAATTTTGTATGAGTTATCAGTCTGTTCTTCGCCCGGGCTTGTTTGAAGGCCAGGTTTTTATTGTCACCGGTGGCGGTTCGGGGATTGGCCGCTGCACGGCTCACGAACTGGCGGCGCTCGGTGCCCGGGTTGCGCTGGTGGGTCGTAAGCAGGAGAAGGTAGACGCGGTTAAGGCCGAGATAGAGGAAGACGGCGGTATTGCCAGCGCCCATGCCTGCGATATTCGCGAAGAGGAGTCGGTCAAGATCACGGTGAAGGCCATTATTGAGACCCACGGCGGTCTGAACGGGGTGGTGAACAATGCCGGCGGGCAGTTTGCGTCTCCGTTAACAGGCATTAACCAGAAGGGTTGGGAAACCGTGGTGCGCACGAACCTGACCGGGGGTTTTCTGATTTCCCGGGAGGCCTATACCCAGGCCCTGAGTAAAACCGGCGGTTCGATTGTGAACATTGTGGCGGATATGTGGGGTGGCATGCCTGGCATGGGCCACTCAGGGGCCGCACGGGCCGGTATGGTGAATTTTACCCAGACGGCCGCGGTCGAATGGGCGCCGTCCGGGGTTCGGGTGAATGCAGTAGCGCCGGGGTGGATTGCGTCCAGCGGGATGGACAACTACCCGGCCCATATGAAGTCGTGGATTCGTAGCCTGGCGGATGCGGTGCCGATCAAGCGGATGGGTACAGAATCAGAGGTGAGTTCGGCGATCTGTTTCCTGCTTAGCCCGGGCGCGGCGTTTATCAGTGGTGATTGTCTGCGGATTGACGGCGCGGCGTCCCAGGGTGGGCGTGTGTGGCCGATGCCGAAGGCGCAGAATAACGAGCCCTATAACGGTTTCCATCGGGCGGTAACGCCGAAAGTGTTGAGTGACGACTGAGGATTTCCCATGCAGGTACTGGAAACAACAATAAGCCCCCAGTCCGACGAGTTCCGGGCCAATGTCGAGGCCATGGAAGCGCATATCTCGACTTTCCGGGATGTGGAGCAGAAGGTTCTGGACCTGGCGGAATCGGCCCGGGAGAAGTTTACCAAGCGGGGCAAGCTGCTGCCGCGGGATCGCATCAATCGGTTGCTCGATCGTGGCAGTGAGTTTCTGGAGCTGTGCTCCCTGGCCGGTTACAAGATGCATGATGACAAAGACGGTTCCATGGCCGGAGGCGGGATTATTGCCGGCATCGGCAGAGTAGCCGGAGTACGCTGCCTGGTGGTCGCAAGCAACAGTGCCATCAAGGGCGGAACCATTACTCCCGCCGGTCTGGACAAAACCCTGCGACTGCAGCAGATCGCCATGGAGAACAAATTGCCGGTGGTATCGCTGTCAGAATCCGGCGGCGCCAACCTGAACTATGCCACCGATATCTTCGTGCTGGGCGCCCGGGGCTTTGCGAACCAGGCCCGGATGTCTGCAGCCGGTATTCCACAGGTAACCGTCGTCCATGGCAACGCCACTGCCGGCGGGGCCTATCAGCCGGGCCTGTCGGATTACGTAATTACCGTACGCGAGCAGGCGAAGATGTTCCTGGCCGGCCCGCCGCTTTTAAAAGCCGCGACCGGTGAGGTCGCCACCGATGAGGAACTGGGTGGAGCAGAAATGCACGCCACCGTTGCCGGCACCGCCGAATACCTGGCGGAAGACGATGCGGATGGCATCCGCCAGGCCCGGGAGATTCTGGGCGCCCTGCCCTGGAACGAAAATCTGCCACTACGCCAGGAACCACAGTGGGATGAGCCGCTGTATCCGGCGGAAGAGCTGCTGGGCGCAATTCCTTCCGATGCCAAGAAACCCTACGACGTGCGCGAGATCCTCGCCCGCATCGCCGACGGCTCTCGATTCCTGGATTTCAAGAACGATTACGACAGCCAGACGGTGTGCGGCACCATCCGGATTCACGGCCACAGTGTAGGTATTATCGGCAACAACGGCCCGATCACCCCTGCCGGCTCCACCAAGGCTGCGCAGTTTATCCAGCTTTGCGATCAGGCAGGCACGCCTATTCTGTTTCTGCATAACACCACCGGATTCATGGTCGGCACCCACTCCGAACAGAACGGCATCATCAAACACGGGTCGAAGATGATTCAGGCCGTGGCCAACTGCCGGGTACCAAAACTCGCCG